>BNJU01000937.1_pt1 | contig 95417 bp, 110 predicted proteins | sample 8539281 | NCBI WGS metagenome assembly BNJU01 (sample SAMD00202456, study PRJDB9452) | human saliva metagenome | isolation source: human saliva | place: Japan
TATTGGGAGTCTCTTTTCAGGACACACAATAGTGATATATTTTATAATATCGCCTACAAATATTGTAGAGAACATCGGTTGAGCCTCCTTGCGAAGGTGGGAAATTATATATAATATTTTCATGTTATGGCATGTCTAATATACTGTGGTAAGGAACCATTCTTCCGTAATAGTCTTCATTAAATGCGCTATCGTAAATGCTTAGAGACCCTAAAGAATAGGAATATAAAATATGCAATAAACAATAAACGAGTTATGTTTTTGAGCCATTTTTCTTTGAAAAGATAGAATATACCTGGTATAATGAAAGCATAAGAAATAATATAATAATCTCTTAGTCGCTTGATAACACCAATATGTTGCACCTGCGATTAGGGAAGGCACAATAGATAATAAATAGGTATAAAAAGAAGTCGTAAAAAGGGCACTTTCTTTACTGCCTCTTTTTCTTTGCAATAAGTGCAAGGAACAAGAATAGAAAGTTTTCAAAATAGTTAAGTATATTCATAGACTCTGCATGATCTGCTCTAACAATATAACCTGATAGACGTTCATTGACAAGGTTACTAATATCGGCAGTTGAAGCAAAAGAATGTAACAGAAGAATAACTAATAATTAAAGCAACAATAATAATAATAAGTGAAGTGACATAACTAAACTTTCTCTTGTAAAAACAATGCAATTGGTAGTATAATTAAGCACTGGCGTGTAGTGGTGAGGCAATAGCAGTCATTATAATGAATGATAATATCTTTTGGCTTTTCTAGCAAGATTTTTATACCTCTACCAACAAATTGCCATCGCAATAAATTGTCTTTATTCCTGACGTGCATACAAAGTAAAGATTTTTACCCAATATAACAATTAGACAAAAATTTGGGAAAAGTATTAATACTAAAGGCTTTTTGTAGGAATAAACAGCTAAAGAGACCAGAAAGACAAAGACCTGGAACGATAAACCGATCTTCTTTCCAAGCAATTGTATCTGGTAGTAACCCCAGTCGCTACCAACATCTTTCATTTCGTTAAATCCCATTTCGTATGTTTCTTAGTCTCCATGCATGTATCTAAGTCCAGATACAAGGAGAATTAGTAACAATCAATATTAAAAAGTTGATTGTCTCTCTTTGACCGATTGCCAAATTCTTGGGTTGCATTTACACCTAGAACAAAGGCAAGGATAGTGTAAACAAAACATATTGTATTTCTTTATAATTTAAGTATGATGTTATACAATTTAGGGCCAATCATTCGTATAAAGGCACGTATGAACTTATGTTTTTGGCATCCAAGTACCAGCATAATGGTGGATTGTACAGGGTATTGTCGGTTATCTTAAGTTGGTTGATATGTTCTAAAAGGATTAAAATATTCTTTAGGGTAGATGGTTAAATCGCCCATATGTTGAATACCTTGGGCAGTTGTTAAACCATGCTTTATTAAAATTTCAGAGGTATAGGCTACAACCGTTTTTATATTGTCCTTTATTTGAGTCTGGGTTTTCTTCAGTAAATGAAAAATTATCGTATATAGAAAATAATTCTTTTATTATTTCATTTTTAGGTTCACAACCCACAATTAGGCCTGGGGACTACATCTGGATAGATTCGTAAAACCATCTCCATCTTTTTCGCAACCCATAAAAAGGACCTTTAGCAATGATGTCATCTAAAGGTTTAATGATTTCGACATCGGTATCAAAATAAAGTCCACCTTCGTTATAAAGTGCCAAAAAACGGCATAATCACTTACATAAGCATACTTTCTTGCTTGGTATGCTTTCAGTGGTATATTGATTGCTGTACACATCGAAATTATCTTCATTCCATTCTTTTATCTCGTAATCTGGGAGATATTTCTTCCAAGATTCTATACATTTAACAGCTAAAGCTGGTAGTGGATTGCCACCAAACCAACAGTAATGGATTATTTTTGGAATCATATTTCTATTTTATAAAGTACGTTTAATGTGAAATAAAGCAACAAGTATTTTATGAGCAATTCGATAATGTCCATTACATGCAAGGAGCATAAAGCTACTATGGGGGATTCATTGAGTTGAGGTATGACTGTTTTGTAGCTACTAAACTCTTGCTTAAATTCCTAGAAGTAAAGTGTTTACCTCTAACCAAAATGCTCTAGTAAAAAATATCTTTATGCTTGCAGGTATAAGCATCTTGTAAAGCAGGAGAGTCTTTTAACAAGGTTGTGAACATTGTAAGAATCTCTTTGTCCATTTCATAAGTATTATTATCGTAGTATCGACTTAAAGAATTCTCGTTATACATGTAATGATAAAGGCTACAGGACAATATGCTATTTTTAAGTCGTGCTTTAAAGAATTGGGCCATAACGTAGTCATCTTAGCAACCATAAATGTTATTGGGATAGCTAATGCCTAATTCTGTATATAAAAGAGCGACGAATAAGCTTTATTCCATGTAAAGCCCCCAATGTGGTGGAATAGATCTTTTAGCACCTGTGCAGATTTAAAGAGAACTTGGTTTTTTGTTGTAAATATTTACGTGAATACTCGTCTTCTTGGTATAAATCGCAAATAGTTATGTCTGCATTCTCTTTATAGCTGTGGCATATAATTTGTCCAATCCTTCTGCGTCAACATAATCATCAGGATCTATAAAAATGGTATATTCGCCTTCTGAGATAGCTAATCCCTGTATCGAGCAGAACTTAAACCTCCATTTTCTTTATTGATGAATTTTATGCGTGAATCTTTTGCTGTATATTCTTCGCAGATTGCAGGACAATTGTCGGCGAACCATCATTAACTAGAATTAATTCAAAGTTTGTGAAGGTTTGTGCTAAGATGCTATCTAGAGCTTTTCTTAGTGTTTTTCGACCTTATAAATTGGAACTATGATTGATATTGCAACAGACATATTATAAATTTGAAGTGTTTCTAAATAATTGAGAGTATAAAAATATTTCACTTTCTGTGACAAAGATAAGTATTTCCAAGTAAATTGATACATCTCTTTTACGGATTTATTTTTCCACCATTTTTCTTGGGCTTTTTATTTCTTTCGTCTCTGCAAATGAGTTTAAAATATCCCAAATAGGAAGACAAAAGCCTTTATTAGTGATAGGGTAAATCGTTTGTAAATAACAATATGCTTGAAAATAACTTTCGTAAAGAATCAATGCTATAATCAATAGAAGAAGAATATTTTACATTTGATTCTTGTTCGGAAAGTCGTAGTACATAGTGAGCTTCATTTCCTAAATATTGTATCGATTTGATGTTACAAAGATATCTAAATACAAAGTGCGAGTCTTCACCTATCTTCATATTGATATCAAAACGAAGATCTTTAATGAGTTCCTTTTTGTAGAACTTAGCCCAAGGACCATGTGAAGCATGTTGTCAATGTTGTTAGAAATGAAATGAGTGATATTGCTTTTTCTGTAGTTGATTGTTTGTTTTACTAAAAAGACTCACTAATATTATCACTTGGGGAGAGATTTTTACTATTTAAGATGATTAGATCTTCGTTATAAGTATCTAAGTAATTGAAAAATCCATCCTCAATGTAATCAGTCAGAATCAATAAATGTAATCCAATCTCCCTTCGCTACGTCTAAACCTGCATTGCGGGCGCTGCTTACTCCTGCATTATTTTGCTGATAACAGAAATATTATGATGCTTAGACCCATATTCATTATATATATCTGGTGAAGAATCTTTGCTACCATCATTCACTAAAATGATCTCATAGTTATTAAAGTCTTGCGCTAATATACTATCAAGACATTTGTGCAAAAGTGTGCGCTCTGCATTATATACAGGAATAATGATGGATACTAATTTGAGACATATTGAATGAATTATATTTGTGAATATGTATATAAGTATATGAATGTTTTATGTATATGTGCATCCTTCTGTAATAGGAGCAATCTTATTATATTTTTCTATTATAATAAAAGCTTATTATTTTTCAGGACTTTATAATATTTTTCATGAATAAGTATGCTAGATTTATTTTTATTAAAATAAGTATGTATTGCCTTATAAAGAGAATATCTATATCTTGCAATCTTCCTAAATGTTGAAACATCTTTGATCGGTTTAAATTCTTCAGGCTTAGATATGAGAGTTGATATTTCTTTTGTAGCTTTCTTTATCCCTTATTTATAATACCCTCTAAGAAGGTGAAATAGCTACTTTCTGTAACAATTTTTCTAAGTTTGTTTTATATCTAGTTTTTCTTTTCTATAGAATAAAATCATTTTCGTTGATAATGTCAATGAACTTACTCGTACAGTCATTGATTGCTTTAGAGTCTCGGGGATAATATCTTTTCTGCCAATTGATAAGGTCATAGAACGCCTCAACTTTAGCAGGAAATACTTTTTCCCATTTCCAATTAGATGAAACAGAATTAGAATTTACCCGTAAAAATACTAAAAGAAAAATTATCAGAGTAGCATAATTTCTTTGCTGCATATTGTGACATGTATCTAAAAGTTGTTTCAATATCAATAGGAATAGGGAAGAAACGCACTTCTCTACTATCTTTTTTTCGTCTATTTCAAATAGAGTTCTATTATATATGTTGGCATGGAAACAAACACATAGTATTTAAAAGAATAAAAACTATCTTGACCTGGGAAGATTCCTTTCCTTTGTTCTTCTACAGATCTGAATAAGATTGTTGTTAGATTATAGTTAGCAGGGTAGCATCCAGGGAGGATTACTTTCCACCTTCTCTGAAAAGATTTAATATATTATCTCTCATTTCTTCAGTGTAGAAATTCTTTCTTCATCATATCGTCTGATCAGAGAATATAATGATTTTTCCTCGTGAAATCTCAATTCCTTTATTGCGAGTTTTTGAAACTCCTAAGTTCTTTTTGAGTCTCAATTCTTAAATTGGGGCATTGGAATTCTTTGCATATGTCGAGGGGAGTTATCAGTGAACCATCGTCAATAAGTATTAATTCAAAAATCTTTACAAGGTTGTAGTAGGAAACTACTAATTGTTTCTCTTAAATATTTTGCTCCATTGTAAATAGGAACTAATAGATAGTGTCGGATTTTCTATTAATTGTTTATTGTATTTGTTTCCATATCTTATACGAATTTCTTTTTGATGATATTTGTAATCATACCCTTCTCTCTCCGTTGTTCCTAGGAGTATATTGTGAGCAGAGAAGAAATTATACTTGTAATTGTGACTAGTAAAAGCCTTTAAAAAGTGATGCGTTAAGTGTACTATATATTACATAAGGAAGAATGAAAGCCGCTATAGATACTACAAAAAGCTTTTTAGAAACACTTCCTTTAAATATAGCCAGTACTGATAGTTTTATATAATTCTTCACTAAGAAAAATTTTAACAAACTGCAAAATCGAATATATTATAAAAATGAATAATGTAGCATGACGTTGGAGAGCATCCAAGTTTAAAATGCAACATAGGTGAGGGAAAATCTAAAAAGTAAGAAAAAACTTGTTACTATTGCAGAATATTTAATATAACCAGTTGCACTTTGTGATGTTGTTAGTGTGCTTCCTAATGCTGTCATCATACTTGTAAGTAAGGCTAAACGAACAAAAGGAACCGAGTATTCGGGAACTTGTTTTAACCATAAGGTGAGTATAATGGTTGTTTTCTAGGCATATTGGAATGGCAAAGAAAAGCATTAAGAAATAAGCAAATTTTTGATCCTGATATAACAAGTTGATGCATATATTTCAGATCTTTGGCTGCATATGACTTCATGATCTGTGGATTCATTGCCGTTGTAAAGTTATTTACAAAGCCTTGAATCATTGTGTCAACTTGTGTTGCAATTCCTCTTGCGGCATTGATAGTTACTCCAAAGAAGATATTGATAAGAAGGTTGATACCTTGAGTGTTAATGATGTAAGAGGCATTCCCTGCAAAACTCCACCCTGAGAATGAAGACATCTCTTTGAGGGAGTTGCTTGTCAAGCAACCATGAAAAACGACATTCTTGAAACTGTCGTCTGCAATAAATAAATTGTATGAGCTGAATAATTACGCTCACTAAAAAAGTAAAAACAGCATAGGTTTCAAAGCTTGTCGAATGGGTGAAATATAGAGCAAATACACTACTGAAAGTTTCAAAAATAGCATCGAGTAGGGTGATATAAGAGAATATTCCCATCTTTTCGTAGTGCTATAATACTTGCATTGTAGGGCATCGTATTGAGTGAAATTGCAACATGTTATGATAGAACAATGCATAACAAAAAGCAGCTTCATCGAGCCGATCTGCAGGTATATTTATTTTGTTATAGAGAAACCAAGACCGACAATCTCACATTAAAATGACAATTATAATTGAGATTATAAGTTGCACTGTGACCGAAGTTGAGAAGATCTTCTTTAAGCGTTCAATGTGTTTGTCCCCAATTCTATGGTGATAAACCTACTAATTGACGATGATAGGGAAGATGTTATTATTCCAAACATTGCGACAATTCCACCCACAACATTATAAATTCCATAATTCTCAACTCCCAAGGTGTTAGAATAACTCTACTTGTAAATAGTCCAATGAATATCATTACAATCATTCTGATATGAGAGAATAATTGTATTCTTGGCTATTCTATGTGTTTTGTCTGATGTTTGCTATCTCCTTATATTTTAAGCTTTTTTGCTTTTTATTTGTTTCTAATCCTATAGCGAAATAACTTGTTCTGCCTTTATATTTAAATGGGCAACTCTTTAGTATGTCGCCATGATTAATCGTTGGTTGAGTCCATTGTTTGCATTCTTCTATAATCTGATTGATATTGGTATGCATAGTGATAGGCCCATTGAAAGTTCTATTTACGGATGAGGCATAGTCGTAAAACTTAAAGTGTCCGCCTGAAATCTTACCAGATAATTCAATCCAACAGTTGGGAACTCCATAAGTATCAGATGTGATTAGTCCGTGTAAAGAGCTAGAAGCAATACTTTTCGCAACTACAAATTTGATCAATGATATCTGTCCATTTGTCAAATTTAGACAAGTTGATGATAAGTACTTCGTTGCTGTTTTTCTGATTGAATCTGTTTTTATTACAGGATGTTCAAGATCGATAACGTGAGGAATAATACCTAGTTTATATTTCTTTTCTTTATTCTTGGTTGATAAAAAGAGGAAGAATGAGAGCAGGATCACCTACAAGAGTTGGATAAGGCATATTCTTTTGTTGTAAAAATTCAATAGACTTTTTACCACGTACCGAGCGAATTTCTTTGGGAATTGTGAATAGTCGGTCTTGACCTGATACGCCAGTTCCCCATACAATAGTGCTTTCTCTAGAGTAATTTACTGCGTCCAGGAGTGTACCAATGCAAAGATAGTTTCTGAAATTTAATTTCTTTATAACCAAAAACGATGTAAAAAGACTATAGGGCGTTTGGTAAGATGACTTATAAAGTAATATTTAAGTCATCTCCCCAATTGTTATGTCTGATACCAGTCCAAAGTATCATCGTCAACATAGGCATTTATTAATAGTGCATTTTTACACCAATACAGATAAGAACAGCGTATTTGCTGCCATATTTTTCTATTATCTTCATCTGGATCTCTAAATTTTTGCAATAAAGTATATTTGTAAGATTATATCAATTATACTATGAATCTTTGTATTTTTAAGCGTTCGAGAAATATATAAGTTCGGTGTGCCTTATCAGGGAAAAATATTTGGTGTTATTCTTAATTTGTAAAATACTAGTTTGAGAAAGTGAAATCTTTGTTTTGTGAATGTATAATTTCTTTCAAAGAATATAATCTCCTATAGTTATAGTCTAGATAAGGCTACAATTATTTCGAAAAACTTTTTGTGTTAGAAACCTACAGTATAATTTTTCTTTATCTATAATCCTTAAACGACGGCTAATTTTATTATTCCCTTAATAATTTAGAGTTAAACTTCAAGCATAGAGGATGAAATATAGAACCTTGCATTTCTTCCCATTGAAGAGGGTAATCGCTGTTCGTTCCAAAGAAATCTCTTGCTGGATGTTCTTTAAATCCTTTGATGCTGCAATTAATCTTCTCTTTGATTCTTCATGCCATTCTTCAGTAAAAGGTGTTTTTCTTTCGAAAGATAAAAAGCACCATTTCCTACTAAAAATTCTCCAATATTTAGTTAGGTCCTCTTTTAAATAAGGATCTGTCATCGTTTGCATCGCAGCACCCCACCAGCCGACTTCATTGTATCCAAGTCCATAAGCATCACTATTCTCAAGTTGTTTAAAGGCTTCAGACCATGAATGGTGGTATGTTTTAATGTCCGCATAGCCACACTCCATAATGATGCATGAAATATGCACGTAGATAATCGGACTTGTGATTTAAAGATAAATAGTCAAAACCTTCAGGTAAAGGGTCTTCTTGAACAATATAGTCACTAAGATTATTTGAGTGACGAGTTGTACTTTACTTCACTATTATTCTTTAAAGAATCCTATACCCTTTTTGTCGGTTAGGGGTTATCTCATTATCACCTAACCAAAAGATGTAGATAATTTTCTCTACCGGTTCATTGTTTTAAATTTCGTTCAGGAATAGAACTATTATTCCTTAAAAAGGTATTTTTATATCTTTCTTTATCGTATTGATAGGGTTTTACAATAGAATAAAAGATATGTTTTAATCTGCCGATAGGTGCAAGCAGCATTGTAATACGCCTTTCCAAAGCATGTTGCGAGTATCTTTTTATCATTGCTTCATTATTTCTTTTAATATTGAAAAATCTAGTTTAATTAGTAATGGTCTGCTTAATATCCCGTAATCACTTACAGAATATTTCTTTATTTTTGCTTATTCTTTTTGTTTACACCCTGTGTCTTTAAGTTTGCAAAGGTATATTTATTCTTCTTTCTACTTTTTGTATTATTCGTTATACTTGAAATGTATAAGAAATAGCTATTTTATGTTTGCAAAGATAGTAAAAACTTATAATATATGCAATTAAAAGCAGTGTAAAAAGAAATTGAAAGCAGATAAATTTGATATTGGTTTTATTCTGTTTTCACCTTATTTTTATCCAACTTCCGTTTTGTAATGATTTTTACTTATAGAGTGCGTTTCTGCTCCTTTCAACCCCACGCTGAGCTTTTTACTTTTACATATAAATAAGGTGAAAACCAATATATTTGTTTAAAAACTCGATGTAATACTTTGTTTTATATTTGCTTTTTCCTAACTTTTGCAAGAAATTATAATTTTTGAGAAACGCTTAAATTAACAAACTAAAAGGCGAAATGAAAACAATATCGTTTAGTAGACAATGCGTTGGGTTGGGTTGTATTTTTATTGCAGCCTTTGTGTATTGCTCAACCATTGAACCCACAGCAAGCTTTTTGGGATTGTCCCTGAATTCATTACAACAGGTTATAAATTAGAAGTCGGACACCCGCCAGGGCACTCTCTTTATGCTTACAGCTAACCTATTCACTCAGCTAACTAGCGACCCTTCTCAGGTTGCAAAGATGGTTAATATGATGAGTGCATTGTTTAGTGCAGCAACAATTCTGTTCCTTTTCTGGTCGATAACACACCTTGCACGTAAGTTAGTTATCAATACTTGGGAGGAACTCACCACTGCCAAGTTCATAGCTGTTGAGGCTTCAGGAGTTGTGGGTGCGCTTATTTATGCCTTTAGTGATACCTTTTTGGTTCTCAGCAGTTGAGGCAGAAGTATACGCTTATTCGTCTGCTTTCACCGCAATCGTATTTTGGATGATTCTAAAAATGGGAAGACCAAGCAGACCAACCACATAGCGATAGATGGCTTATATTAATAATGTATATGACAGGATTGAGTATTGGTGTGCACCTCTAAAACCCTCTTGTGTCTTCCAGCAATCGTCCTTGTATATGCATATCGTAAGTTCCCTTCAATCGATGTGAAAAGGTTCTTTGATAGCACTACTTGCTTCTTTTTGTTATTGTTGCAGGAGTGTTATATGGTGTAGTGCCTGGAATCATCACCGTTGGAGGTTGTTTCGAGCTTTTTCTTCGTAAACGTATACATTGTCCTTTCAATACAGGTGAAATTATTTATATCATTCTTCTTATCGCAACAGTTGTGTGGGCGGTTTATGAAACTTACCAAGGTAAGAATGAAAAACGTGCCAACTTACTTTTTGTTGCATCAGTAGAATGTCGGTATACCTTTCTATGGAGATGGAATAAAGTGCAGCTATCATAGGATTTGTAGTGCTGATTGTACTTTATTTCGCTCTCAACTATGGTAAAACAGTAGATAAAAAGCGAGTTCCATTTGTATCTTTACGCATAAAGAATACAATGCTTCTTTGTATGTTGATGCTTATGATTGGCTATTCTTCATACGCTGTGATTGTTATTCGCTCGTCTGCCAACCCTCCAATGGATCAGAACTCTCCTGAAGACATCTTCACTTTAGGTAACTATCTAAGCCGTGAACAATACGGAGATCGTCCATTATTATACGGACAAGCTTATCAGTCACAACCTGCTCTTGATGTAAAAAGATGGTATGTGGATTCCTCGTGTAAAGAAGGGAGCACCAATTTATCAGAGAAAAGAAAAAGAATCGAAAGATGAAAAAGATGCTTATTTTGTTGCAGGTACCAAAGATAAGTACATATATGCACAAAATATGCTCTTCCCACGTATGCATAGCTCATCTCATGCTGATGCTTATGAATCGTGGATGGGTGGAGTAGAAGCACAGAAACACCTTATGATCGCTGCGGAGAGAGTGTGATGGTGAAGATGCCAAACCCAATTAGAGAACCTAGATTCTTCATTTCATACCAATGCAACTTTATGTATTGGCGCTATTTCATGTGGAACTTCGCAGGAAGACAAAACGATATACAAGGAAATGGTGAGTTAGAACATGGCAACTGGATCACTGGTTTCAGTTGGTTTGATAACTGGCGTCTTGGCGATCAAAGTAAACTCCCTGATACATTAAAAGAGAACAAAGGACACAACGTGTTCTATTGTCTTCCACTTTTATTGGGCTTGATTGGTCTATTCTGGCAAGCTTATAAAGGAAAGCGTGGTATTCGTCAGTTCTGGGTAGTATTCTTCCTCTTCTTTATGACAGGTTTAGCTATTGTAATTTACCTCAACCAAACCCCAATGCAGCCTCGTGAACGAGATTATGCTTATGCAGGTTCGTTCTATGCATTTGCTATTTGGTGCGGATTAGGTGTTATAGCACTATACGACCTCTTAACTCGTAAGTTGAAGAAAGATAACACCCTTGTAGCTGCAGTCATCAGCTTACTTGCATTGATGGTGCCAATTCAAATGGTATCTCAAACATGGGACGACCACAATCGTAGTAGAAGATACACCTGTAGAGACTTTGGTGACAATTACTTGATGACTCTTCAAGACGAAGGTGCACCAATTGTTTTCACTAATGGTGATAACGATACCTTCCCATTGTGGTATAATCAAGAAGTAGAAGGAAAGCGTACAGATGCTCGTGTATGTAATCTTAGCTACCTACAAACCGATTGGTACATCGATCAAATGAAGCGTCCAGCTTACCAATCACCAGCTCTTCCAATCTCTTGGAAACGTCTTGATTATGTAGAAGGAACCAATTCATATATCGAAGTACAACCATCTGCAAAAGCACAAGTGCTTCAATTCTTTAAAGAACATCCCGAAGAAGCACGTCAACGCTTTGGAGACGATCCATTTGAAGTGAAGAATATCATGAAATATTGGGTACTTTCAAAAGATAAAGACATGCGAATTATTCCTACAGACACACTTTATGTGAAAGTAGATAAAGATGCTGTTCGTCGCAGTGGAATGATGCTTCAAGGCGATTCTATTCCCGATAAGATGGTTATTTCGCTTGCAGGTAAGCGTGCATTGTATAAGGGAGACCTTATGATGTTAGAGATTATCGCTAACAGTAACTGGGTTCGTCCTGTTTATGTTGCAAGTACTGTAGGTCAAGAAAACTATATGAATCTTGGTGATAATTTTGTAACAGAAGGACTTGCAAACCGCATTACTCCTTTCACAACAAACAAACCAGGAGCAAAGAACTTCGATACTGATAAGGTTTATCGCAACCTTATGACTCGTTATCGTTATGGTGGACTATCTAAGAAGGTGTTACCTCGACGAAACAGTGATGCGTAGTGTTATACCCATCGTCGTTTGTTCGCTCAATTGGCAACTCATCTTATTGCAGAGAACGACAAGGCTCGTGCAATAAAGGTACTTGAAAAGGCAGATAAGGAAATTCCTGCATACAATGTACCACTCACTTACATTAGTGGAGCAAGCGAGCTAGGTCGTGCTTATGCAATTGTTGGAAATAAAAGCAAAGGCAACAGAATACTTAAATGGAGTGTGGAAAGATGCTTATCAATATCTTGGTTGGTATCTATCACTAAATGATAACATGCTTTATTTATCACAAAATGATATTGCAACACAATTCCTTATCTTAGAAGATACCTACAAGGTAATGGAAATGGTTGATGGTAAGATTGCCGAAAAGATGGGCAAAAGACCTCCTTTCAATGCGCAGTATTGCTGTAAAGCGATTGGGTTCAAACGCTTCTCAAATGGAGTGGCGCTCCAACTGCACCTGATATGACTGCAGTTAGCGACTCAACAAATTAATATAGTTGATGATTCTAACACGAAGTTGTTGTTCTTTGTATCTCAAAAGAATAGCCTTCTTGTTAGAATCACCAACCTTTTTATACTCAGGAATAACAAGTTAGGTTTTTAGTATATACAAGGTGAATGTTGAAATGAGATAGCCTATAGATAAATAGGTGTAATCTTAAAAATGATATAATCATCATTCTGCCCCAAGGGCGTAATGCTTTTAGTACTAAATCTGATTTTTGAGTTATTACTAAACAAGTAGCAAGAAATAATTATATATGTTTATAGAACAGCCAACAAAATGGTTAAGGTGGATTTATCCACGTGCAACATGGCGAATGAACAAGCACGAACATGCAGTTTGTTTGACATTTGACGATGGCTTCATACCAGAAGCTACTCCTTTTTATACTCGATATTCTGAAAGAAGAAGGAGTAAAGGCTACTTTCTTTATGGTTGGCGACAACGTAAGAAAGCACCCAGAGCTGTATGATAGAATTATTTCTGAAGGGCATCAGGTAGGAAATCACACCTATAATCATATAAGTGGGTTCCGACATTCGATCAAAGAATATAGTTACAACACTGAAAGGCTAACGCATATGCGTTCACACCTATTCAGACCACCGCATGGCTGGGATGAAATTAACCCAATATGCATGGTTAGGACGTAAATATCGCATTGTGATGTGGGACCTTGTAACTCGTGATTATTCAAAGTGGATGACCGCAGAAGACGTTCTTCTCAATGTAAAACGATATGCTCGAAAACGGCTCTATCATTACTTTTCACGATTCATTGAAAAGCATTGAGAATTAAAATATGCTTTTACCCGAAGCTATAAAGTGGTTGAAAGGCACAAGGATATGAATTTAAAACTTTCGAATGATATCAAAGCCGAGGCACAACGTCTTGGTTTTTGCCTGTGGAATAGCACAGAGCTGAACGAGTAGATGAAGCTACTCAAGACCATGTTCGTAGTTGGTTAGGGGATAAGAAGTATGCAGGTATGGAGTATATGAACAACAATACCGAGAAACGACTTGATCCTCGATCTACTTATGCCAGGCTTAAAAAGTATCGTTTCGTTTGCTATTAATTACACTCCTCATTCTTTTTTATTCCTGAAGACGAGTATCAGTTGGCTGCTTATGCCTATGGACCTCGACTACCATGATGTGGTGAAAGCAAAGCTACGTCAGCTGGCTTCTAATCTTCATTTCGTTCCTGCAGAGCCCGAAGGTGAGCCAATTTTGCAAACAGAACACCCTCGATTTTAGAATCTTTTGCGACACAGCTCCTGTATTAGAACGTTATTGGGCTGCTAAAAGCAGGACTGGGTTGGATTGGTGAAAAATCAGCAACTCATCATTCCAAAGGCAGGTAGTATGTTCTTTCTTGCAGAACTATTCTTAGATGTAGAGTTAGAATATGACGAGCCAATGGAAAAGCAAATGTGGACGATGTCGTTTTGTGTTTAGATCGCTTGTCCACTAAAAGCTATTAAAGAAAATACTGAAATGGACGCTGCTCTTTTTGCATCTCTTATCAAACCATAGAAAATCGAAATGATATCTCAACAGAGGTTGCCTCTAAACTTTCTAACAATATCTATGGGTGTGATATCTGTCTGCGAGTGTGTCCATGGAATAGAAAAAGCACGCCAACAACAATAGAAGAGTTTTATCCTAAAGAAGAATTGTTGCAATGACCAAAGAGAGTTGGAGCAATTTAACGATAGAACAATATCAAAAAGTTATTTAAAGGAAGTGCCGTTAAACGTGCAAAATATTCAGGTTTAATGCGAAACATCAAAACAATAGAGCAATATGAACACAGCAGAAATGAGGAAAGAACGCCTTAAAAGCAGTTCTCTTTATCTTTTAATGAAAAGAATATCGGTAGTACTCGATAAGTATTATTTAGATGGAGTGATAGGTTTTTACCTTATGGAATTGGAGATGTGGTGGCAGCCATGTTCTCCTGTGTTCATATCTACTTCAGTTCGGTAAAATTACGTTCGCTACCTCTAACGCTTGCCATCATCAATAACGCTTTGCGTGATATCTTCTAGGACTTTTGCCCTTCTTTGTTGGAGATGTAATCGACTTCCTTCATCAGTCGAATAAACGTAATATGATTCTTGTGATGGCTTTATAAATAACGATGCCTTTATCATTAGTAAGGTGAAACGTGAAGCTTTGGAAAGCTGCTTTAACCATATTGGCACTCATTGTAGCAATTGCAGCTCTGTTAATGGTGGTCTTTAAACTCACAGCATGGCTACTTTCGTTTCTTTTGAGTGGAATGTAGAGATAAAATAAGTAAGTTGCAATATCTTTCTTTTATTCAAATAGGAGGTTGCAGAAAGACTTTTAAAAGAAGACATATTGATATGTAAATATAAAAGCAATGTTTTTAGAGGCTAAAAACATTGCTTTTTGCTTTTATAATAATATTGCTATTGGAGGCAATATCACTGCTTTCCTTTTTATAACTTACTTGTGGTTTTTAAGCACTCGGTGTGGAACATCTCCATGAGCAACCATTTCTATTGGGCAACCAAAGTGTTCTTCAATCCATTCTTCGGGTACTTCAGTGTTAGAATGGTAGTGTAAGTGCTTGTTCATACAAGCAATATTTTTAACGTTTTGTAGAATCGTTTCCAATGTCGTGGTTAGTCATAACGATGGCACAATGCTTATTGATATTGTTCAACATCTCATACATTTGGTCTTGAAAAACGTCGGTCTATGTAAGTGTTTGGCCTGTCTAATACCAGTAATTTAGGCTTTTGGAAACGATGGCACGGGCAAGTAGAACACGTTGCAACTGACCACCACTTAAAGCTTCAATAGGGCGTTGTAGCAAAGGCATGAGCTGCATTTCTGCAGTGTTTGTTTCACTTGTTCGTGTTGTTCTTTATGTATGATCTAAAAAGAGGTTTGTTCTTACTAAGTCCAGAGAGCACCACTTCGTACACAGAGATAGGAAATTCTTTGTCAATCTTACTATATTGAGGAAGATAACCTATTGCAATGTTATCGCAAGGAACGCCATTGTCAAAAAATGATATGGTGCCTTTATAGGGTTTTAGTGAGGCCAAGAATGGTGCGAAGAAGTGTTGTCTTTCCGCCTCCATTGGGTCCAATACCCAAAAAGTCGTTCTCAAAAACAGTGAGCGATATGTTTTCGATGATAGTCTTGTCGTTATAACCAGCCGATAAATCTTTTATTTCAATGATAGGTGTCATCTGTTCTCCCTTTCTTATGTTGTGAGAAATCTTCGTTTGCAAGGAAATTCTATTGTAAAGCCTTTGCAATCTTCATCATTTCGTCGTGCCATTGATAGCTTAGTGGGTTGATATCCACTTGTTTAACGCCTGCTCCCTCAGCCACAACTTGAGTGTTTCTGTTGGCAAAACTCTTTCTGAACAAACATAATCTTTGTGTTGTTCTTCTTGGCAAAAGACAATCGTTTGCTTTTAATTGTGCTGCGCTTGGCTCACGTCCTTCCTCTTCAACTGGAATTTGAATGAGCTGATAGTTGTGTGCAAAAATAGGTGAGAGTAGGGTGATATATCAAAAATGCTTTGGTGTTACTCTTATACAACATTCTCTTAATTGCTTGATCAGTTAGATTGACCTTGACAATGAAAACGATTTAAATTCTGATTGAAATAGAGTGCTGTCGGCAGGCTTTTGTTGTTTTAAAAGCATTGCAAATATGTCGTGCTATAACGATAGCATTGTCGCAACTCATCCATGTGTGTGGGTCGTCAACATGCTCTGACGATTCAATAGGGCTGATTCCTTCAGATGAATCTATGAACATTGTGTTAGGAGCACTTTGATGTAGTCGTTCGTTCCATGTTCTTTTCAAAACCAATATTGCCCACCTTAATAAAGATTGGACATTGCGAAAGACGCATCATTTGCTTCGTTGTAGGTTCGTAAGTCTCAGGATTTCCGCCCATGGGAACCATTGTTTCTACCTTAAACTTATCTCCACCTATTTCATTAGCGAAGTATTTTAAAAGGCTCGATGGTTACAAATACGAGCGAAGAGTCTTGTGTTTTGTTTTGTTTGCAGGCAGAAAAAGCCATTAAACATATCAGTAAACATAAAAGAAAGTTCTTTTTCATGTTTCTATAGACTTGCACCATAAACTAAAAGTACATAACGTAGGAACTTTTCCTACTGTTATTGAGAGTTACAGAAATGGGTATATTGGCACGTGTTAAGCCCAAAACAATGGTAATTGCGCTACCAACTATGGGCACAAATGCAAAGAAACCCATCCATGCTCCACGTCCTTCCATAAAGCGTTGGGTGCGTTTAAGTTTCTCTTCTTTAACGTAAATACTTCTCAATCCAGTCTATTCTACCGAAAGTGCCTAACCAATAGTTAAACATTCCACCTAATACGTTTCCGATTGTTGCATAGATGATGAGCTGCCAAAGAGTCTAACTTAGCTGCAAGAAGAGCCACCATAACGGCTTCACTCACTGAAAGGTAGGAAGCTTCCAGCAAGAAAAAGCTGAAAGAAGCATGCCCCAATAACCATAGTTTACGAGAAGATCTGTTATGGCATCCATAAAGTATAAAGAGTTAATGCCACTGCACTGAGAGTGAAAAACAATAAATGTTATATTGGTTAAACGAGTGCGAGTGAGTGTGATAAAATGCCCAATAAAAGGCGATGTATTAACGATAATGAGTCGAATGAGGAAGGAGTAATGCTGTGGTTGCAGTATAAGAAACACAATACAACCAATGTTTATAACCATCAATGCTTCGTAAATCATGCGTGTTTTGATTTTATCGAGGAAGCTGTTGCGTAGGAAATGAATGGTTCCTACTAAGGTTAAAAGCATTAAGAATCCAAAGAATAGATAGGCTTTTAAAGCTCTATCTGATTATAAATACCGATAGGTTCGAATTGCGTTAGCTGTGCAATATAATCGTAGCCAACCGACAACTCGTCTTTATAAACTAGTAACCGCCTATAATCCAGTAAGGAGTTAGATAGCCTAAGATCGATGCTGTGAGTGTTTTTATACTGCCTGCAAGTACCTTTGAGAAAAGGATTATCCACAACAGAGGTACAAAAAATACTATTTGTGGAAAGAATATTCCTGCTATTCCCAATGACATAAAGGCATAAAAAGACCCACCCAGGCGATCTTTTTATTTTGATAAGCACGGAAGAAAGAGGTAAAAGAAGATGAAACAAATTTGCACAATGCTTCCTTCTAAAGAGTAGATGAGTTGAAAGTGAGCTATGGTGAGTACCAAAAAGCTACACGACACCATTCTACTAAACTCTCTTATCAAAGCATAAGCATTGTTGAGCTCAACCATAAGTAAGGTAGATGCAGCTATAATGGCTAGCTGCACCCATATCGTTCCTATTGTTATGGCTGTTGGAAGCGTTATTGCAAGGGCATAAAGAGCTGTGAACAATAACGACAAACGATTGTTTGCAATTTTGTTTTGTAATCTTCTTATTGCCATTTTATAAGTCTTTTCCTATGTCACTTCTAAAAGTATTTTACCTTCAAAAGTAATGGTATTGGCAGCCTTTAAAGCTCTTGTTTAAAGCTTCATTCTTATCTTGTCCGTATGAAGATACTGCTATACACGTCCTCCACTGGTAACAATTTCGTTTTTGTTTGTGGTAGTTCCTGCATGGAAAAACAACGCTATCTTCCACCTTGTCGATGTTATTAATAACGATCCTTTATCATAATGACCAGGATAACCGCCACTAACAAGCATTACGCACACTGCAGAACGCTCATCGAAAAACAATCTCTTTGGTTTCAATATTTTCGTTTGCAACACCTTTCGAGCAAATCAACAGGTCGCTCTTAATGCGCAACATCACGCTTTCAGTTTCAGGGATCACCCATTCTACAGTTATATTCTATCACCATAGGGTTGCCCTCTACGTTGATAAGACCAAAGAAAATGAATCCTTTATAGGTGATATTTTCGCTCGCAAGTCCTTCTGTTGTAGGGTTTAATAATGCGCTCGTCAACTTTCTGCATCCATTCTTTTTGTGGCGAAAGGAACAGGAGTTACGCTACCCATTCCACCTGTATTTAAGCCTGTATCGCCTTCTCCAATGCGCTTATAGTCTTTTGCTTCTGGAAGAATCTTATAGTTCTTGCCATCTGTAAGCACAAAAACAGAACATTCAATACCGCTTAAGAACTCTTCAATAACAACGGTGGCAGAGGCATTTCCAAACATTCCGCCAAGCATTTCTTGTAGTTCTTTCTTAGCTTCTTCAAGTGTTGGAAGGATTAAAAACACCTTTTCCTGCGCACAATCCGTCAGCTTTAAGAACGTAGGAGCCTTTTAATGACTCTAAGAAAGCAATACCTTCGTTAAGTGTTTCGGCTGTAACTGTTTTTGTAACGAGCTGTTGGTATGTTGTGACGTTGCATGAAAGCTTTTAGTAAAGTCTTTGCTACCTTCGAGCTGAGCACCTTCTTTTGACGGTCCAACAATAGCGATATGACTTGTTGAAGGGTCGTTCTTAAAGATGTCATAAATACCCTTTACGAGTGGATCTTCGGGTCCAACTACAATCATATCTATCTGCTTTTCGAGAGCGAAAGCTTTGAGCTTATCGAAGTCGTTTACACCCTATTGCAACGTTAGTTCCTACATTTTGAGTTCCAGGATTGCCTGGAGCAATGAACAATTGTTCTACTTTTGGACTTTGTGCAATCTTCCATGCTAAGAGCATGTTCACGTCCACCGCTTCCTAAAAGTAATATTTTCATATCCTGATCAGTATATTATTTATTCGTTGTTTACTATTCTTTGGCTTTTAAAGGCTTGAGATAATCTTCAAAATATTGGGTAATTCTCTCGTGAAGATGTACGCTTGAATGACCTCTCATGTTATGTCCTTCACCTGGATATATGAAGAAGTCGGGTTGAGTTCCTGCGTCGATACAACTCTTTAAGAAGTTTTTCTGCATGTTGAGGAACCACAACAGGGTCGTTCATACCAGTGATTATCTGAAGTTTACCCTTAAGGTTTTTGGCCTTATTTAATAGGTTGCTGTTGTTATAACCTTCTTTATTGTCTTGTGGAGTACCCATATAACGCTCGCCATACATCACTTCATACCACTCCCAATTAATGACTGGACCACCTGCAACGCCTACTTTAAAGACCTCCAGGGTAGGTAGTTATGAGGTTAGTTGTCATGAAACCGCAAAACTCCATCCGTGAACCCAATACGATTCTTATCTACATAAGGGTAGAGGTTAAGAAATCAACACCCTTCATTTGGTCTTTCATCTCTTCAACTCCAAGCTTATGGAATGTAGCTTGCTCGAATTCGAGTCCTCTATCGCTTGAACCTCTGTTGTCTAAGATAAACAATAAGTATCCCTTTTTGTGCCATATAGGTTTCCCAACCCCTGCTACTATAGTTCCAACGAGCCTCTACATTGCGTACACCTGGACCGCCATAAACATATATTATCGTTGGATATTTCTTGTTAGGGTCGAAGTTTGTAGGCTTAACCATTCTGTAATAAAGATCTGTTTGGTTATCTGCTGCCTTGATACTACCGCTTGTAAACTCAGGAACAGTGTAGCCTTTCAAGGGTTTGGAGCTGTAAACCAAGTTAAAGTCTTTTATTTTTCAGTATTGATGATATTGATATTGCGAGGCACTTGTGGCTCACTATAATTATCAATAATCCACTTTCCAGACTCAGATACAGCCAAACGATGCTTGTTATTCTCACCATATGTGTTAGCATGACAACCCTTTCCGTTATCGAGAAGAGTGCGTTTGCCACTTACTATATCCACTGCAAAGATGTTATTTTTGTATGGGGTTGCATTCAGTTGATAAGATATAAGCACATTTTTACTGCTGTTAAAGCCCATAAGGTCTAGCACTACCCACTTACCTGAAGTGATTTGGCGTTGTAATTCACCATTAGTATTGAATAAATAGAGGTGATTATAGCCGTCCTTTTTCACTTTGAAGAATGAACTGATTCTTATTCCATGGAAGGAAAGTGATAGGTGTTACAGGATGTACATACTTGTTACTTTCTTCGGTATAGAGTGTCTTTATCTTCTTACCAGTTGCAGCATCGTAAGCATCTAACTGCATTTTTGTTTGCTTTCTGTTCAACTCAATGAGATAAAGGATCTTGTTATCGGGACTCCATTGTATGTTGGTGAAGTAGCGATTTGTAGGATCTCCTACTGCAAGATATATTGTTTTGCCTGTAGATGTGTTATATATTCCAACAGTAACCTTATGACTTGTGCGACCAGCCATTGGATATTTGTCGGGCTCAAGAGTTGCTATTGGGGTGAAAACATTTACTTGTGGGTAGGTTTCTACCATACTTTGGTCCATACGATAGAATGCCAATTGCTCTCCATCGTTACTCCAAAACAAACCTTTATATATACCAAATTCGTCTCTGTGCACTGCTTTTCCATATACAATATCACTACTTCCGTCGGTAGTTAATTGAGTTTTATTGCCTTTTTATCGCTAACAAAAAGGTTATTGTTAAGGATATAGGCTGTAGAAAGAGACTGAGCGTTCCACGATTGTACATCGGTTGTTTCTTTATTTTGAATCCATTCAATCTTTTTCTTTGTCCAATCATAGAGCAGATGTTGCTTACCTGTTACGATATATGCAAGAGTTTTGTTGCTATAAGGAAAAAGTACAGCTCATCAAATGGGTGTACTTTGATGGCTTTTGTCGCTATCTAATAGGGCATTAACATCTTTCAATTCGAACAATACTTGCTCTTTTCCCTGTTTGTTTATTAACAAGGTAACAAGCTTCAATATCACCTTTAATGAGTTCATCTCCCCACCAATTAGTATAGCGAGTTTGAACTCTCATGTTGTAAAAGTTCGTTCCTCCGTAATTAAGGTCTTCCAATGTAAATGTCTTTTTGTCCCATAGATGTTTGCCAACTAAAGCACGTTAATGCTGCAAATGAGCAGTGATTTCAAGATTTTTCCTTTAAGCATCATAGTTTAGGGTTTTATTTTTGTTGAAGGTTTATTGCCACGCTTTGACGAGCCAAACATCTTGCGACGTTGTTCTTGACGATCTTTTCTATTACCAGATTTATCGGTATTAGAGAATCTGTGTCCACGTCTTTCACGGCGTTCATCGTCGTCTTTATCACGGAAAGATGAGGTTTTTGCGCTCAAGAGAATGGAATTTAAATGATCGAATGTCTGAAACTTCGTTCCTTCCTCTTCTTCTATCTTCTTTTTAAACTCTCTATTTTTCTTGAAACGATGTTTTTCAGCCATCTGTTTCTTTTCACTTTCAGTTTTAACAATTCCCCTTCTTCTCTGAATTCTTTCATTCTTCCTCCGAAAAGGGCATACTTTCTGAATTCACATTCTAGTGAACCATTAAATACAGGTATCTTTAATAGAGGGCTTTAAGTCCCTATTTGTTCGAAACATTCTTCACGATAACTCAATATCCAAGCATCGTTACCAACGAACTGATGTTTAAGTCTTTCGCCAATCATCTTATAGGTTCCGAGAAGGTTTGGTGTTGAGATACGTTCACCATAAGGTGGGTTCGTAATAATAATAGCTGGATTTTTCAGGGTTGTTTAAAGTTCTTGAAATCAGCCTCTTCGATAGTGATATCCTTTGTAAGTCCAGCTGCTCTTGCATTTGAGCGAGCTGTGTTTACAGCCTTAATGTCGATATCGTAGCCATAAATATGATGTTCAAAATCACGCTCTTGGCTATCATCATTATAAATATTGTCGAATAGTTCTTTATCAAAATCATTCCAACGCTCAAACGCAAACTCCTTTCTAAATACACCAGGGTTGATGTTTCTTGCGATAAGAGCAGCCTCGATGAGCAGAGTTCCAGAGCCACACATAGGGATCAATGAAGTCTGTTTCGCCCTTCCAACCGCTCATTAGAATCATACCTGCAGCCAAAACCCTCATTTAATGGGGCTTCAGTTGTTTTCTTGACGGTAACCTCTTCGATGAAGACTTTCACCACTTGAGTCGAGTGAAAGAGTAGCTTTGTCGTCAGCAATGTGGATATTTAAACGAATGTCGGGATTCGAAATAGAAATGTTTGGACGTGTTCCTGTGTTCTCTGAATTGGTCTACGATAGCATCTTTAACCTTATAGGTCACAAAACGAGAGTTTCTAAATTCTTCAGAATATACAACTGAATCAACAGAGAAGGTCTTTCCTTTCTCAATATATTGGCTCCAGTCTATTTTTAATTTCTTCATACACGTCATCTGCAGAGTTTGCCTTTGAAATGTTTGATGGGTTTTAATATTCTGATGGCTGTATGTAGTTGGAAATTTGCACGATACATCAGTTCTTTATCTCCCGTAAAGGCAACCATTCTCCTGCCTATGGTGATGTTGTTTGCGCCTAATTGAGTGAGTTCTTGTGCCAATACTTGTTCCAATCCCATAAAGGTTTTGGCGATGAGTTCAAATTCCATATTCGTCTTTCTTAAATATTTTGATAATGTATGTGTTAATCTATTTTGTTTGAGTGAAGCAATTAGAGGCTTTTAAATCACTTTTATCTCTTGCTTCGTGTTGGGTCTTGCCTTCTGAAAGTACATCAGAGTGCATGGTTTTGAGTACTTGTTTTATTCGTTTTACAATCTTTTCTTCGGCAAAGAGCCTATCTGGTGCAAAGTTACACATTAATTTAAAATATAATAGACTTAAATCTATTATTTATTTAAGATGTGGATAATAACAGGTTTTATGCTTCTTGAGGTCTGATGTGGATGCTTATGGAGTGGGGGATAGGCTTTTATGGGAAGTAAAAGCATAGGTTTTGCATTGTAATAGCATTGCTTTTAAGGGTAATATCAATGCTTTTGAGTTGCAAAAACAATGTTTTAGAATAGAAAGGAATTTTGTATCCTTGTTTGGGGATTATTATCCTTGTTGGATGGTATCGCTTTGGACGTGTTTTTGAAATTCTATAATATAATAATGTGTAAATAAGAATAAGATAAAGTATAGTGCTTTAAAGCTCAGAAATGGTGAATTTTAACGAAATTCACACTTATAAATGTCTTGTGCAGTACTATTTTTCGTGTTAAATAGATTAAAAATGAATGTAAACTATTATAAATAGGCTGTTTAGATGATTTTTCTTGAATTTATTTTGTTGTCTCAATAATTTTCTTTTTACTTTGCAACAGATTTAGTTAAGGATACATTATTATCAAACAAAATTCTTAGAGAGAAATGAAAAATTAGGATTAATGCTCGCTGCCGCTACATTGGCAGCATCTGCTTCTGCACAAACAGTGACAGGTAGCAAAACATTTGACAACATGTATGTTGGTGTAAATGGTGGTGTTATGACTTTTTTACTAAAGGTCACAAGTGGTTAAGCGATCTTAATGCAAACGCAGGTTTACGTATCGGTCGCAACTTCACTCCAGTATTTGGTCTAGCTGTTGAGAGCAATGCTTACTTCGCAGTAAAACCAAATCGTCAAGAAAATACTTTCGTAAAGTTCATCAATACTTCTTTGTTAGGGTACAACAAACCTTTCTAACTGGTTTGGTGGTTGCACAGGACACCACGTGGTTTCGAACTAGTTGCAGTATATGGTTTAGGGTTGCACACACATTCAACAACAAGAATGTTAAGCCAACAAACTTTGCAACATCAAAACTTAGTCTTGACTTTGCTTTCAACTTCGGTTCAGACAAGCAATGGCAATTCTACGTGAACCTTCAATCACATACGCACTTAACGGATTCAGCGGAAGAGAAGACGTACGTTTCGACTCTCGTCGTTCATTCGTTCAATTGAATGGTGGTTTGATCTACAAGTTCAAAGGTTCTAACGATTCACACAACTTCACACTTGCTCAATTACGTGATCAAGCTGAAATCGATGGTTTGAATGCTCAAATCAACGGTCTACGCAATGACTTGAACGTGAAAGATGCAGAACTTAACGGTAAAGATGCACGTATTGCAGACCTTCAAAAGGCTCTACAAGATGCTAATAACAGACCAACTGCTGTTGTAAAACAAGTGAAAGAAACAACTGTTACTAACTTGCAACCAACAGTATTGTTCCGTCAAGGTAAGTCAGTTATTGACCCAGCACAATACGCTCCAATCGAGTTGATCGCATCTTACATGAGAAATCACCCAACAGCTAAGGTTGAAATTAGAGGTTATGCTTCTCAGAAGGAAACGCAGAATTCAACCAAAAACTTTCTACAGCACGTGCTGAAGCAGTTAAGACAGCTCTTGTTAAGAAGTATAAGATCGCTGCTAGCCGTCTAACAACAAAGGGTATGGGTGTAACAGATACTCTATTCGAAGAAGTATCTTTCAACCGTGTTGCTACATTTAATGACAACGCGAAATAAGAATAATTATCAATAAGAACATTTTTAATTAAAATCGACTAATCCCGATGCTTACAATAAGTGTCGGGATTATGTTTTTTATAATCTAAGTATTCTGCACATTATATGCTCATAGATACTTTATAGAGAGTGAATAGTTGTAAAGAAAGAAGATAGAACTTACTATTTATATCTTAATTCCTTGCCTTTTGACCTCTTTATATTAAGGTAGATATAGAATAAAAGATAAAGAAAATCTCATATCATAATTGGGAAAGGAGTAGAGAGTTAAAGTATTGAATTATGGAAAATAACAAATTACCGAAGGTAGGTCGATATTTATTCTTGGCTGAGCCATTTCATTGTAACTTCAAGGGAATGCTTTTCCCAGGCCATTTAGGTAATCACATGTTGAATGCAGCTGACTTTCATTCTGATGAAAGAGGCTATGGAATGAGTAAACTCTTACCGCAACATAAGACATGGGTGCTCTCGCTTAGTTTTAGAGATGCAAAGAGATGCCCAAAGTATACGATAAATTTTATATCGAGACATGGGTTGATGGAATAATGAAATTCTTTACAACTCGTAATTATTCAGTTGTTAGTCCAGAAGGAAAAGGTCTGCAGCTGTGGAAAGAGTATCTGGGCGTTGATTGATACCGATACTCGTAAACCATCAGACCTATTAGAATTAAATGGAGGTGCTATTTTTAAACTATGTAGAAAAAGGAAAAAAAGAATGCCCTATAGACAATCCTCTCACGTTAAGATAGGTAAAGCAAGCCAATCGTATTAAGTCAGTGAAAGTATCTTATAGCGATATTGATATGAATGGACAGTCAACAGTATGAAGTATTTAGAGCATGCGCTTGACATCTATTCTTTAGACTATTGGGCAAGAAAGCGCTTCGTAGATTAGAGAGTTGCTTATATTATAGGAGGCTATTATGGTCGCACTTACATTTTTATGAAGAAGTAGTGCTTCGACCATTATCATATTAGAGTGACAAAAGAGTGATGAATCGTCGAGAAGAGAAACCGATGTTTGTCGTATTGCCTTTGTCTTTGAAGATAATAAGTAAAGAAGCATCGATATAAAAAGCAGTCCTTTTATACTCTAAATGCAGCTCTTTTTGCACCAAACTCACTCCTTTTTATCTTGTAAAAGCAATGCTTTTGTAGAGAAACTATGGGTGATAATAGTAAAACATGTTGTGTATAAAAGACTATTCCTAAGTTCTTTCCGATTTACATCGAATGAAAGAAGAAAAAAATCCCTCAAACAGTATTTATTTGTTTGAGGGATTTCTTATAATTGTATCAAGTTGATCTTCTTTTTATTTTGCCGATTCGAATTCCTTTAAGAATCGAGTATCATTCTCAGAGAACAATCTTAAGTCGCTAACACGATACTTAAGGTTAGTGATTCTCTCAACACCCATACCGAAAGCGTAGCCTGTATAAACGCACTGTCAATACCACATGCTTCCAATACGTTAGGATCTACCATTCCACAACCGAGAATTTCAACCCAACCAGTGTGCTGTACAGAATCACAACCACTCTCCACCACAGATGTTACAAGATATGTCCATCTCTGCAGAAGGTTCGGTAAATGGGAAATAACTGTCTTAATCTAATCTTAGTGTCGGCTCCAAACATCTCACGAGCAAAAGAAAGCAACACTTGTTTCAAGTCAGTAAAGCTCACATTCTTATCAACATATAATCCTTTCTACTTGATGGAAGAAACAGTGAGCACGTGCGCATATAGCCTCATTACGGAACACTCGTCCTGGACAAATCACTCTAATAGGAGGCTCATGTGTTCTCCATATAGTGGCTTTGGTCGTTAGATGTGTGCGAACGAAGAATGACATTGTTGGTTACATTCTCGCTATCTGCTTCAATAAAGAAGGTGTCTTGCATATCTCTTGCAGGGTGATCTGCAGCGAAATTCAATTTAGTGAAGACTATGAAGGTCGTCGTCTATCTCAGGACTACTTTGCAAGAGTGAAACCCATTCGTTGAAATATTTCGATGATTTCGTTCTGTACAAGCATTAAAGGATGACGTGTACCGAGGTTTTATTGGATATAGTACGAGTAAGATCGAGCAGACTATTCTGTGTTTGTGCAGAGCCTGTGTTTTCTTTTAGCTCGTTAATCTTATCAATAGCTAATTGCTTTGGTTCATTAATTTTCATACCAACAGTCTTCTTAAGTTCTGCAGGTACCTCTCTAAAGTCGTTCATTAGCTCGTGAAATCTCACCCTTCTTGCTAAGATATTTTTATGCGCAGTTGTTCTATTTCTTCGGCATTGTTGGTAGACAAGCCTTTAACTCTTCAAGAAGTTTCTCTATCTTCTCTGTAATCATAAGTTTTATTTTTCAATGCAAAGGTAATATTTTACTATGTAAATACGAAATATATGAATTAAAATTGTGGTTTTGCACTTGTAAATAAGAAGAGACTCGAGAGTCTCTGTTTAGCTATTATGATGAGAAAGTTTTTATTTTTATTCTTTTCATAGCTATTGTCTCAGCTATGTGTTGTCCTTTCGTGGGATGTTCTAATAAGAAACCAGTTTCAGATTCAATCGCAGCTGATACTGTTAACGTTGATACTGTGGCTCAAGACTCAGTAGAAGAAGGTCATTGCAGAGGCGCCTGTGCCTAAAGCTGCCCTGATGAACTTTTCGACGATTTCTTTTCAATTTCTGTGGAAATAAAAAGCTTCAGTATAAGAATAGCAGTTTCCCTTTGCCTGTAGTGCAAAGGAAATAAGACCACAATGTTGCAGAAAAATCAGTGGAAGATAGATCATTTCTTTGTGCGACAAGAGTTTTATACGCTTATTCTTGATAACATACGACAACTCGAGTTGTCGAAAAGATACAACTATAAAGCATGTAGTTGTAGAGAAGATTTATCTTGAATCGAGCACCGTTAAAGCAATATGTTTTTAACAAGATAAATGGTCAGTGGATGATGACATCTATTGATGTGAAAAGCTATTGGCAGCAATCAAAACTCTTCGTTCCTAAGCTTTTTACAAGAAAATTTGTATCTGATGAAGCCTTCCAACAAGAAAGTATTAATAGCCCATTGACATTTGTTGGTCCTCGATCCTGATGATGATTTTTAAGAATACTGAGGGTCTTTAGAACCCGAACAATGGTCAGCTTTCGCTCCAGAACTCCCCAAGGACTCCTTTATAACATCCTTATGGACAGAAGTATACCGAGAGTTCTCAAAAAAATCTTTTTGATTAGAGGATGCTAACGGCTTAGAAACCGAGCTAACCTTTAAGAAAAAGGACGGAAAAATGGAAACTAACAAAAACTTAGTACATAAGCACTCGTGATGAAAGACCTTCTAAATTATAATTTATTATCACATAACACATTTGGTATAGACGTTGAATGTAACCGCTTTGTAAGCTTCGAAACAGCTGAAGAAATACATCTCATTTATTGCCAATAGAACAGACTCCGACTTGCCAACTCTTGTTATTGGCGAGGGAAGTAATTTGTTGTTCACTCAAAATTATCCTGCAACCATCTTGCATTCAACTATAAGAGGCATTGAAACAACGCCTTGTTCAGAAGGTGTTTTGGTGCGTTGTGGCTCAGGAGAGCATTGGGATGATGTGGTAGATTTTTGTGTTTCGAATGGTTGGAGTGGCTTAGAAAACATGTCATATATACCTGGAACGGTTTGGAGCAAGCGCCGTTCAGAACATCGGGAGCCTATGGTTCTGAGGCAAAGACGTAATCTATCGCATTGAAGCCATAGACCTTTCTGAATGGTGAAAGAGTTACTTTTTAAAAACGAAGATTGTAACTATAGCTGCAGAGTAACTTTAAGACTATTTGGAAAGGCCGTTTTTCATAACACACGTAACCTAGTTTGGTGAAGAAAGAGTTTCACCCTAACGTGCGTTATGGCAATATTAAAAGCCGTTTTAGCCGAGAAAGGAATAGAAGTTCCAACGCTATCGCAACTTCGTGAGGTGATTATTGAAATAAGAAAGAGCAAGCTTCCCGGACCAAGTAAGAAGGAAAATGCAGCAGTTTCTTTATGAATCCAATCTATCACGCTCTACTGAAGCACTTCTTGCCCAATATCCCGACATGCCTCATTATTTTTGTTGATGAAGAGCACGAGAAAGTGCCTGCAGGTTGGCTCATTGAACAATGCGGTTGGAAAGGAAAAACACTTGGAAATGCAGGTGTTCATGCCAAACAAGCATTGGTGTTGGTAAAATAAAGGTGGTGCAAGTGGAAACGAGATTCTAACGCTTTGCAACACGATATGCAACGATGTGCAAAGTAAGTTTGGCATAACCATTCACTCAGAAGTAAACATCTTATAGTTATTCACGATGTTTACTCATTAAATTTGCTCAATTTTAATAATAATGAAATTACGCTTTTTAGGTACAGGTACGTCGAATGGGGTACCCGTTTTGGGTTGTATTGCGCAGTTTGTCAAAGTAATGATAGTAAAGATAAGCGTTATCGCACATCCGCTTTTGATAGAAACTGCCAACACAAGAATAATGTTAGACTGCGGACCCTGATGCACGAATGCAGCTTCTTCAGGTTTCTTTCAGACCCATCAATGCTGTTTTAATATCTCATATTCACTACGATCATGTAGCAGGAATTGATGATCTTCGCCCCTTTGTCAATTTGGTGACATCGATGTTTATGCCAATTTGGCAACTGCTAGGCGTTAAAACAAACCATGCCTTATTGTTTTACTGATGAACTTTACCCAGGGTACCTCGTTTAAACTTGCATACTATTGAGAGTGGAAAGGCTTTTTAAGGTGAATGAGGTAGAGATATTGCCCATAAAAAGTATATCATGGTAAGTTACCCATACTGGCTTATCGATTTGGAGAAGTGGCTTATATCACCGATATGAAAACGATAGATGACGCAGAAAAAGAATTATTGAAAGGCGTAAAAGTGTTGATAGTGAATGGATTAAGATGGCAGAAAGAACACCATTCTCATCAATTAATAGACGAAGCCATAGCTTTTTCAAAGTCGATTGGTGCAGAGAAAACATTCCTAACTCATGTCACTCACGAGATAGGTTTGCACGTTGAAGCGTCGAAACGCTTACCAAGTAATGTGTATTTTTGCTTATGATGGTCTTGAAATTGAGGTGTAGTCTCATCCTTTTACAACCTTTTTCAATGTATGATTTAATAAACTGATATATCTAAAATGCGCTGCAATCTCTTGGAGGTTGCAGCGCATTCTATTTTTCGATTCGAATGATATTTGAGAAGTATATCTAAAGTGTTGAATGATAAGCACTTTGTGTTTGTTTACTAAAAAGCAATCTTTTTGCCGTGTAATTGCATAGCTTTTACCACTTAAAAGCAGTGCTATTGCGGTGCAAACTCAATGCTATTTAATCATACATTCAACGTAAATTTAATATTGTCGTAATGTAGAAAGGAGCTTACTGTTTTCTGTTTTGGTTCCAACAGAAATTCTTATGCAGTCTTCATCACGCTGGAGGTAGGTCAACATATTTCACCTTTATGCCCTTACTTTGAGGTATCTGTACACCTCAAGACTATTTTTTTAAACTCACAAGAAAAATAGTTTGAGCCTGTAGTAAATACCTTTTCGCAATCTTTTAGCAATGCAAATGCTTGCATAAGTCTGTTGCGTTCAGGTACCCAAATACGCATCCAGTTCTCTTTTTCATATCTATCTGAAAGCACATTGATGGCCTTTTGAGGCATTACTTGGACTGATGGTGTGAGTTGAACCACTTTCACTAGCAAAATGATATCAGATTGTGCCAGCACACAGCCAATTCTTAACGATGCATAGCCCCCATGTTCTACTCATAGAGTTGATAACAATGAGGTTAGGGTGATTGTTAATGAGTTGAATACAGCTGTTTTCTCGCTATAATAGCCATACGATTCGTCTACAACCACAAGGCAATTGGCTTTGTCTAATAGCTCTTTTAGCTCGTTAATGTCGAAGAATATACCCGAAATAGCATTCGGACTGGTGATGAAACATATCTTAGTGTTGTCGTTTATCTCTTTAAGTATGTCGCTATGCGATAGCTGAAATGAAGCATCGAGAATCACTTCTTTTCACCTCAATGTCGTTAACTAAGGCGCAAGTGCTATAAAATGAGCGAGTGGGAGATAAGCAAACAACGTTATCTTTGCTGTGGAATACAGAACGAACGGAAAAAGCAAATCAATAGCTTTCTACACTGCCATTGGTATAAGAAGTTGCTGAGGTGCTATGCCAAAGGTCTTTGTTAAAGCGGTATTTAACTGGGTGTTACTTTCGAACGAATATCTACTAAGAGTGTTGTTGTAGGGCATTTCATTCTTATCTAGAAAGATGTCATTTTCTAAATCACGTAGTGTTGTGTCGATTTTCTTCTCATTAAACAACGCAAAACACATTGGGTCTGCAAGTTCCTTGATGCTTTTCATTCTTCTTTTTACGTAAAAATATATTGCAAATATATCCCTTTTCGCTTATATGTGCAAGAAAATAGTACTTTTTGTGACGACTTATTTATGCAGTTAAAATATTTGTTTTTATTGCTGTCTGCATGGTTTTAGGGCTTGTAAAGCAAAAAGCCAAAAAGTGGAAATGACCCTTGGGGAACACCTTTAACGCAGAACGACGAAGCAGTTGGTAATCAGTTCTGCTTGAGAGACATTCTTTCGAGTGGCGAATTGATTATGTTAACCCTCTCAGGACCTGATACTATTATGATTATCACGGTCGAGGTATGGGTCTGACAGTATTTGTTGTGTGAAAATTTGCACAGCATTTGGGAGTCTCTTTGCGTGTAGAATTGTGTAGAGACACGCTTTGAAATGGTGAAGAAATTGAATGAAGACGAAAGGTGATATCATTGCTTTCTCCCTTCCAAAAGATATTAAAAATGTGCAGTTTTGTGGTGTTTCGGTAGATAGTTTGAAAAACACAATGGGCTGTAAAAATGGTAATACAGAGCTAGCAGACAGCTTAAAGCAATGGTTTAAACCTACGCTTATTGCGCAATTGCAAAAAGAACAGCGTTTGTTGCTATCTAATCGAGGTGTAGTTCGTAAGGTCTATTCTCCTATGTTGAATAGAGCTGGGGGAGTAATATCGCACTATGATGCTTATTTTCAGCGTTATGCGCCTATTGCAAGATTTGATTGGAGATTGCTTGCAGCACAATGTTATCAAGAATCTACATTCGATCCGAATGCAAGATCGTGGGCTGGTGCATCGGGATTGATGCAGATTATGCCTAAAACGGCTAAACATCTTGGTCTTGAAATGGAAGACATTTTCAACCCAGAGCTAAATATTGCGGCTGCAGCCAAATACTTATCAGAGCTAGGAGCACACTTTAATGATGTGAAGAGTCCGCTAGAAAGGATGTCATTTACGCTTGCTGGCTATAATGGAGGGCCTTTCCATATCCGTGATGCGATGGCTCTTGCAAAGAAAAACGGTAAAGATCCATATCGATGGGCAGATGTTTCAGAGTTTGTTTTGAAGCTTCAACAACCTGAATATTATCGAGATCCTGTTGTGAAATATGGTTATATGCGAGGCTCTGAGACTGTTGATTATGTTGAAAGAATACATAGTCGATGGGCACAATATCGTGGAGTGGCTCGTGCTTCTTCTGCTTCTACAATGGGAAGCGGTGTTCCTACACGCTCAAAGCATAAGAATCAGCTTTACTATAAAATAGAACTTACTATAGCCTTATGAATCTATCAACACTTGTGTTGGGCATTTTTACTATCGTACAGCTCAACTGTGAGAATCTGTTTGATTGTCAACATGATTCTTTAAAGAATGACTATGAATTCTTACCAACGTCTTATCGCCATTGGAATCCTCATAAATACTGGTGTAAGATGAATCATTTATCACAATCATTAGTGTCGTGTGGCGACTGGAAAGGTAGCTGGTCGTTGCCAGATATCGTGGCATTATGCGAGGTGGAGAATGATTCTGTGATGCGAGATCTAACACTTCGTGCCCCACTTAGAACGCTTCGATATCAATATGTGATGACTCAATCTCCCGATTTGCGTGGTATTGATGTGGCTTTGCTATATTCTCCTTTTACATTCTCATTACTGCTGGCATAGTGTGCGTGTTAATCCGATAAAAGGAATGCGCCCTACACGGGATATCTTATACGTTTCGGGTCGTGTGTTCAATGCAGATACATTGCATATTATGGTAGTTCATGCTCCAAGTAGAATGGGAGGCGAGCATTTTAGTAGGGCTTTTCGGTGTGAAGTAGCTAAGAAAATCAATGAAATAACAGATTCTATTCGCTCTACTTCGTCAAAATCCTAATATCGTAATATTAGGGAGATTTCAATGATTATGTGGGTAATTTGTCGCTCGAAATGCTATCTAATAATGGCTTGCTCGATATCTCTGCCAATGCAAAAGGATTGAATGGCACAAAGGGAACCTATAAATATAAAGGTGAATGGGATAGCTTAGACCACATTTTTGTGAGTGAACCGCTGAAGAAATATTGGTTAGATTGCTTTATAAATGATGCTGATTTTCTTCTATGTGATGATGAAAAATATGGAAGGAAAACAGCCTTTTTAGGTGCTATGTAGGTGCAAAAATACCATAAAGGATATAGCGATCATTTACCCTTAGTGCTCATTTTGAATTTAAATAGCGATGCTAAAAGGTCGTGTTTTTATTCAAAAAGAAGATATTGGGTTTCCTCTCTGTTGTTGAGGTATTCTTCTTTGTTTCTTGTTTTCAGTTGTCGACTTAATATGTCCTTTTCATCGAACATTCCATAAGTAGTACGTAGTACAATGAATTCAGTTCGACGGTTTAATTGATTACAACTCTTGCTTTTTCTTTGTCAAGTGATTGTATGAACGCTTCAGTTAATGTGGTATCTTCTTTTAACCAAGGATATTTTTCGGTGAGTTTTCTTTATTTTCTTTGGTTTTTCTTTACCATAGCCCACAGGAGTTAACTATCTGAAGCTATTCCGTGTGCAATTAGATAGTTAACTACGGCTTCTGCTCTCTTTTGAGATAGCTTTTTATTATATTCTTCGCTTCCTCTATAGTCGGTATGAGCGCTCAATTCAATTGTAACATTCGGATTTTCGTTGAGCAATTTCACTAATTCATCGAGCGAAGTGGTGCTCTCTGGACGAAGAGTTGCTTTGTCAAAATCATAGAAAATGTTATCAATTAGCACTGGAGCAGTGATAGATGCCACTGGAAATTGCAAAGACATGCTCTTTCGATTTGCTACTATTTGGAATCTCAATCTCTTCAGTGTGGTTCAAGAAACCTTTGCAAGAAGCTATATATGTATTTAACTCCTGGATTAACGGTTATTGTAAACGAGTCCATCTGACTTGACAATGAGACGTTTATTGGTTCCCATCGTCACCTATAACATACACTTGTGAGGCTGGAAGTTCATAGCCATCGACTTCGTAAACCCAGCCTTTTGATGGTTTGAATGATTTCTGGATACTCGAAACTATAAATGTGATCGTATCCTCGGGCGTCGTTTCTATTAGACGAAAAGAACCTCTATTGTGCACAGTTTCAAAGGTAATGCCAAACTCATCGGCTGAAGTATTGAGCGGATAGTTAGAGTGTTGCAACTCATATTGACCATTTTTGATTGATAGCTGCAATGAAAAATGTCAGAGTCCACCCAATCCAACATGACCATTACTAGAGAAGTATAAGTCGCCATTTGGACGGAAACAAGGAACATTTTCATCACCTTCTGTGTTGATAGGGTCACCTAAATTCTCAATACTACTATGCCAGAGCTGGTAAGTTGGGCTCTCCAGATATCCAAACCACCTTTACCTCCGGGCATATCACACTAACAAAATAGAGCCAATTACCATCGGAGAGATGTGGGATGGGCGAAAGTAGAGAGTGTATCGTTTGTTATTTTAAGCTGATTAGCCTTTCGACCACGATGCATCACATACGACTTGAGGTCATAATTTGTGCGTAACGAGGATAAGAAGGGTCCAGCACATTGCGTTAAGTACATTGTTCGCAAGTCAGGAGAAAAGCAACAAGCTCCTTCATCGTATGCAGTATTGAGCCCACCAACCACTGGTTCGGGCTTACTCCATATACCTTTATCATTCTTTTCCGATACAAATATATCGCCATTCTTTGTTCCTGTAATTCCATTTTGTATCGTCTCCCATTGCCTCATTGCGTGTAGATGAGAAATAAAGTCGATTGATTTCGTTACCAAGGAACATGGGACAGTAATCGCTTCGACGTGAATTAAATACGTCCATGCGCTTAACTATATACTTAGAGCCTATCTCTTTTGCCTTAATAGCTTGTTGAGCTGATTGCAATCCATTTTGTGCTATAGTGTTTTGAGGTAGCGTATCGAGGATAGCTTTAAACTCTTTTATGGCTTCTTTAGTTTGCCTGCCTTTAAAAAGTTGTTGTGCATAGTTGGTTCTTTGCGATATGTTGAGTTGGTGATTATATCGCATTGAGTTGTTATAGGCCGATATTGCCTTTTGAGTAAAATTGATTTTTGATAGCAAAAAGCCATTTTTGAGGCCGTTTGACCACGCAAAGAGCGATCTTTTACAGGTATTTTTAGCATAACCTTGACGGTATTGTTCGGCTGCATCATAATACTCTCAATGGCAAAAAGCTTGTCGCCTTTCAATATTACGTTCTGTCTCTACACAGAAACACATGAAGCAGAGGAATAATATATATGTAATTGATATAATGTTTCACAATATCTGTTTTTATGATAAAGACGCTTTTTGTTGCTTTTTATTGTGTTTTTGGATACTTACTTTTCATCGAATGGAATGCGATAGTTGCAGCCATTCTTCCAATTAGAACAGCCATAGGCACTTTTCCTTTTATAATGATACTCCTTTGCATTGTGGGCACTGTTCCTGCAATGTTTGTAGAGGGGAAGACTGTTCTTTTGTTTCTTTCTTAGCATCTTTTGCCTTTTGTGTTGCTTTTGGCTTTACTCTTTTGAACGATGCGTTTTTGAGGTCTTCTTTCGTTGTTACGCACACTCTTCGATTAGAGTTATCGCTTAAAAACCTGCTGAACAATCTGATTCATTTGCTCTTTTAGTTCCTCAACAAAACGATGCAGGATCGTATTTTTGATGCTCAATATCACGCAATTTCTTTTTTCCCAAATGCCTGTAAGCTCGGCACTTTTTTAAGAAGTTCTTCATGAATAGTGTCGATGAGTTGAATACCTGTTGGAGTGGCAAGGATATTCTTTCGCTCACGGCGAATATAGTTTCTCTTGAACAAAGTCTCTATAATTCCAGCTCGAGAAGATGGTCGTCCAATTCCATTTTCTTTGAGAGCAAGACGCAAAGTTTCGTCTTCTACAAACTTTCCAGCTGTTTCATCGCTCTAAGAAGGTAGCTTCGGTGTACAATTTAGGTGGAGTGGTGTTCTTTTGACTTAGAGTTGGTTCGTGACTGCTCTTGTTCTCCTTTGGTGAAAGTGGGCAAAGTGCGTTCTTCTTCACCTTCTTTCTTTCCTCGTCATCATTGTTTTTGTTGCACCTCGTTTACATAGATTGCTCGCCAACCTTCTTCTAGTATTTCTTTTCCATTAGCCTTAAATTCGATGTTATTTACTACGCCTAAGACTGTTGTCGTGGCAATTTTACAATCAGGATAGAACACACCTATAAAGCGTTTAGCAATGAGTTAGTAAACGTTCTTCTCCATATCACTGAGGTTATGTACAGGAACTCCAGTGGGAATGATGGCGTGGTGGTCGGTTACTTTTGAGTTGTCGAATACCTTTTTGCTTTTTGATGAGCTTCTTGCCCATAAGGGTTGAAGCAAATTCTCATAGCCTTTAGCCTTGAGGATATTAGGACACTTGGCATAGATATCATCACTGAGGTATTGAGTATCGACACGAGGGTATGTTGAGAACTTTTTCGTATAAGCTCTGTATCAAATTGAGTGTGGTTTCTGCGGAATAGCCATACTTCTTGTTACATTCTACCTGCAAAGAGGTTAGGTCGAAGAGTCGGGGAGGGGCTTCTGTGCCTCGCTTCTTTTGTACATCTGTAACCTCAAAATTATAATCTCTATTGCAGCAAAAAGCCTTTTTCACCCTCTTTCTTTACTTGTAAACTTGCCTGAAGTGGCTGTAAATAGGGTGTTACGATATATCGTTGAGAGCACCCAATAAGGCTCACTTACGAATGATTCTATTTCCTTTTGGCGATTAACGATGAGCGCAAGCGTAGGAGTTTGAACTCTTCCTACTGATAAAACCTGCTTATTTTGACCATATTTGAGCGTATATAAGCGGGTTGCATTCATTCCTAATATCCAATCTCCAATGGCTCTTGATAGTCCTGCAAGGTATAAAGGGCGATAAATCTCTTCGTCTTTGAGGGTTATTAAACCCCTCTTTGATAGACTCTTCAGTAAGAGATGAAATCCAAAGACGCTTTATTGGACAAGTAGCTTTGGGTCTTTTGAATAACCCAACGCTGAATTAATTCACCTTCTTGTCCAGCATCTCCTGCAGTTAATAATCATCTCTGCTTCTTTCATCAGCTTTTCAATAACGGCAAATTGTTTATGAATTCCTTTGTCATCAATGAGTTTAATGCCAAAGCGAGCGGGAATCATTGGGAGTGAGCTGAGGCTCCAATGCTTCCAATTTTCTGTGTAATCGTTGGGCTCTTTCAAGGTACAAAGGTGTCCAAAGGTCCAAGTTACTGATAACCATTGCCCTCCATATACCCATCTCGTGATGAATTGGCTCCTAAAACATGAGCTATGTCACGAGCAACGCTACTTTTTCTGCTATGCAAACTATCATTAATCAGGTGTAAAGTATTTAGTGCAAATTTACTAAAAACAGCGCACATTTTTGGCTGATTTGGCTTTTAATTAACGTCAAAGCCTGTCTTTTAAGATGTAATTACTAATAATTTAAATGGTATATTCTTGTCTTTCACTTATAGGTATACTTGCTTTGGAATGTAAAAGGATAGTTTTTAGGTTGAAAAAGCTATGATATAGCAAGGTAAAGGCAATGCTTTGGGAGGTTAAAAGCATAATTTTTATAATTGAGTAAGAATGTTGCTGAGAATAGAAAAAGATAGAGCACAACAGCATGTATGTAACCTCTATGATGTTGTACTCTAGTGTTCTATTGCGATATTGAATTATTAAGGCTGTGATTGTTTCATCACATTTTTGGGAGATATAATTAAAACATAAATCGCGTAGTTTTGTAGATTATTTTCTATCTAATTTTAATATTTCGTTTTAATTTCTTTTCTATTTGGTTGAAGCTTGCGCCATCTCTTGTTCAGAATGTATGCTTTGTTAAATCTAATTTTGAATACACAATTAAGTGATTCAATATCTAATTACATGACATAAAACAAATTCTTGGTGATACAAATATATAGAATAATTGGTTCTATATAGATAAATCTTTGTAAACTAATAACTTATTGCTTTTAGGAAATAGTAATTTGTTTTGTTTCTTTTGAATCGTTTTGTTTAGTTCCTTTGTTGTTGCAATGAGTTTTCTAGTATCAAAAGTCTTTTCTATTTGTTTAGATTGCTTTATATTGCCTCATATTTTAGATTCATTGCAAATGTACAAACTTTTTAAAATATAAATATGATTTATCATTTTATTTTGTAATTGTTAACTTAAAAAGGTTTTGATTTAGTGAATTTTAGCTAGTGTTTTATATAGATATTTGGGAAAATAAAGTAAAAGCGAACAATTTTTTGACCTACTTTTGAAGTTGGAAGAAAACTGTTCCTTTTTATCTAAAAATAAAGAATATATCTCTATTTAGTTTGTTCTTACACTCATAAGACTCACATTTCTAAGGGTGAATTGCCTTTTAAGCTGATTGCAAGTTTACTAGAAATTCACAATGTTTCTTTTAGGTGGTTCTTGGTTTACTGGACAATTGTTCTCTGATAAGTTGTCTATAAGTCTTATTTTTGACTAATCATTTGCGTATATTTGACCCCACTCAGGTAGTCCACCAACATTCCTGTCGTCAATGAAAAAGTCAGCTTTTAGCTTTCTAGAGAAGTGGTTGTTCTTCTCTTTTTCTTCTTCTGGATAATCTTTATTCACTGCATAGAACTCTACACCTCTTGCTCTACACCATTCAACTAGCTTTGTCTCAAGAGAGCCCTTCTAACACTCCATAGTATTAAGCGGTGCTGATCTTCGATAAGCATTTTGAGTGTGCGATAGCAAGGGCACTTGTCCTATTTCAGGATATTTGTGTTCTACAATTGTTCCATCAAAAATCTACGGCAATAATCATACTTGTATTTATAATAATGTGAGTTTATAATTTAGATGGACTACTATCGTTTTACAGAAGTATCGTTCTTGTCCGTACATGGCTACTGTGCATAGTCGTCGTAAGAGCTTCCGTAAGAACCATAATTACCATATTTGCTGTATCTTTCCGTATTTACCATACTTGCCATACTTGCCGTATCCGTAGTAATAACCATACTTCTTCTTCGACATGTCGACACTCATTGATGACCAAAATCTCATATTTGGAAGCTTGTTTTCTCTTGCTAAAGCGTTAATGAACCTCAGTTATCCCTGGGAGTATAGTCTCGCACGACAGCACGTAAATCGTTGTGTTTGCAACACGTGCAATTTGCAAAAGTATCAGTTACAAGACCGATTGGTGATGTCAATAATAATGTAATCATAATCCTCTTTTAATAGATTTACGATCTTATCTAACGATGGACGAGCAATAAGCTCAGCAGGGTTAGGAGGAATAGGACCTGACATTAATAGGTCAAGGTTATTATTTACCTCTGAAGGAAGAATCTGTCTGCGGATATCTTCTTTTGTTGGATTATCTAAAACCAATACGTTTGTGATACCATTGGTGTGGTTGTCGATCTCGAATAGTTCTGCAAGACGAGGCTTACGGATATCAAGTCCGATAAGAATAACCTTTTTATTAAGGAGCGCAAAGCTCACTGCAAGGTTCGCAGCGTTGAATGTTTTACCTTCACCTGATGTGGTTGAGGTAAACATTACCACTTTTTCGTTCTCCTTTAACATGAACTGTAGGTTTGTACGGATTGATCTAAAGATCTCTTCCATCTGGTTATTTTGATTCTCATGAACCACAATATCACCTCTAGTTTTTGCTGTATCATTAGCCACTGCGACGTCGCAAGGATTGGAAGATTGGTGAGTTTCAACATCATTGTGTCCTTCAATCTTGTAGTTAAGAAGTTGTAGCAACATAATAATTAAGGTAGGAATAGCCTAAACCTATCACTAATGCAATGATAAATACAATGTTGTTCTTTGGACTTATCTTACCCATTGAGCTTGAGCATCAACTAATCGACCCCTTATCAGCAGTTGCTGCGAGTGAAATAGGTTCTTCACGCTTTTGAAGCAACATCAACAAAAGTCCAGACTTCACATCTTGTTGCTCACCAATTTGTGTCATGATGCGCTCTTGCTCTGGAGTTGCGCTTATTTTGACCTTGATAACGTCCGAATTGAGAAGCGATACTGTTGCGTTGAATCTCCATACTTTTACGAGCTTGGCCCATCGCACGGCGGATACTTCCATTCAATCTCGTCTAGTTGAGTAGTAATACTTGTTACCACAGTGACTAGGTCTCGAGGCACTTCCAAACGACGATTGCGTTCAAGTACCAATTCATTATATTTATTAATTAGCTCTGTTGTACTTTTGATCTGTTAGATCCAACGTTCGATGGAAGCGTTTGATATTTAGTGCCAGATTGATTCATGTGGTCGCTAATACTATTCAATCAAAGACAGCGAGCATTAGCTTCTGTAAGCTTTTGTTCGTAAATTCATCAGCGTTACCCATAGCTTGTCCGGCGTTCACGTCAATCTGAACGATGCGATTTCTCTTTTGAAACTCTCAAAGCGCCTTCAGTTGCGCCCAATTCAGCAGCATTGATTTTTCCAAGACGGCTATTGATAAATTCTTCTGTATTTCTGCTATCTCGTTCTTATCTTCATTAGCTTGGCGGTTGTAAACATCGATAAGTTGAACCAAATAGTCTTTTGACGTTGTGGATTCTCATCGGTAAGAGTTATTTGTGCAATTGTTGTTGTGTTGTTATTTGGGGTGATAGTCACTGCACCTGCATATTTATAAGCAGCTACTGGAAGGTGATTGTATGGTTACAAACATTGTCGCACCATCGTCTAAGAGAATAGATTCCATTGCGGCGGAAAGCTAAGAACTCCAGCACGTAGTATTAATGGTTTGAGGCAGTTTTGTAAGTACCCATCTATAGAATAAGGGACCACTTTTCCTTCTCAGTACCATTGGAAGACTAAAAGAACCTTTGACATGATAGTTGTTTCCTTGGCGAGTTATGGCTGAAAGAAATAGGACCTGATAGTCTATCAAGGTTTGCAGGATCGATGTCAACACTGATTGGTTGGTTACCATAAAGAATGAGATTCTTAATTCTTCCGTCTGTATTATAATTTACATAAAGCTTTAAATCTCTTACAGCAGCTTCAGCTAAATCATAGGATTTAATGATTTCTATCTCATTAAATAAACCTGTTGAGTTGAGTGAAATAGTACGAGGTTTGTTGCGTTTTGTAAATGCGTTTTCTACTAGTTCTTGTACGTTCTTCTTCTTTAATTAGCATCTTTGCCGAAACTCGATAGATTGGAGTTGTGTAGCGAAGATAGGCTTGTGCTAATCCAAGACATATAAGAACTGAGAAACAATCCACTCAGTTAAGGAATCAATGAAGTGGTTATATCTGTAGTTTAATAAAAGAATTCTCTTTTTCTTCTTTATTTTCTGAGTCAAAACGATCTTCCATACTTCGTTATTAATTTCTTTTATTTAATTTCTTCTTTAATGCGTGATACTATTCTTTATAAAGTGTTATCAATCTTTTTGAAAATCATTTCTTGAGTATCACATTGTTACTAGTTATTTTTTCTGTATGTGTGTGAATCTGTTTTGTTATCTATTTATTCTTTAGCCAAATGTAATAGTATTGGCGTATTGATTTTTATCATTGGTTGCGCTTAAACCAATGAGTTGTTCTTGTTAGCCATTCATTTAAGCAAGCTTATTTCTTCAATGCAAGCAATTTTCAATCCTTGTCGTTTTTCAACAGTTTCAATAAATGAACTCGCTTCAAACAAACTATCGCGTTCCTGCATCTAACCATGCAAAACCTCTTGTAATGTTTGCACTTTTTAACTGGTTTAAGGTCAAATAATGTTGGTTTACGAAGTGGTTATTTCTAACTCACCTCGTGCGCTAGGCTTACGGTTTGGGCAACCTGAACTACGCTGTTAGGGGTAGAAATAGAGACCCACAAACGGCTATAATTACTTTTGGGATTTTGAGGTTTTTCTTCAATACTTGTACAGTTGTTATTCTCATCGAAAGTCGCAACCCCATATCTCTCTGGGTCATTCACATAATAACCAAACACTGTTGCAGTATGTTTTGTTCTGCTTCAATAACACTGTTCTTTAATAATCCTGTAAATCCTGCGCCATAAAAGATATTGTCTCCTAAAACCAAGCATACGCTATCGTTACCGATGAATTCTTTTCCTATGATAAAAGCTTGCGCTAATCCGTCAGGAGAAGGCTGTTCTGCATAGCTGAATTGCATGCCCCATTGAGTTCCATCGCCAAGTAAACGCTTTGAAGATGGTAAGATCGTAAGGGGTAGAAAATGATGAGAATTTCTTGAATTCACAAAGTATTAGCACCGATAAAGGATAATAAATCATCGGTTTATCATAGATTGAGCATGAGCTGTTTACTTATTCCTTTAGTGATAGGATACAATCTAGTACCTGAACCACCAGCCAAAATTCCTTTTCATCCTGTGTTATTTTGATCAGAAATGGTTTAAATTAAAATTATGATATACTGATAGTCAATTTTAATTTTTAATTATTATTAAAACCAATGTGTACAAAGGTAATGATAAATTTTGAAAGAGTTACGATTTATAAAGGATGTATTTGTCATTATTTATTTTAAAGGTAAAAGAAAAGTTTTCTTGAAATACTTATTTTGTTTTAGAGAAGTAAATGATTTTGCTTATAAAATAAATTAACGTTATTTTGCATTTGAAATTATGTGATGTTGAGAGTAAATTAGAGTGTGGGGGAAGTGTAATTTTTGTTCATTTACGCTCTTATGTGAAAGGTTTTTAGAGGAGAATCTTAGTGATTTGTCGGTGAAAAGTTATCCTTTTGTATTTCTAGAACGACATAGTTGGTAAGGGAGAATAGGTTGAGAACAGATACTAAAAGCATTGCTTTTGTTATATAAAAAGTATTGTTTTTGAAGTATAAAAGCATTTCTTTTACTTGTACAACATTGCTTTTTATCTCTTAATTTTAGGTATTCTGAGTGCGGATCTGCATAATGAAACAGTGATAATAATGATAGAGTTAGAATATAATTGTAGATTATGAGTTTTTAAAGTATTGAAAAGATAATGTGTTATAAATATATGGTAATGATATAGATTAAATCGGTATGGTTCTCTTTTTGATTGGTGTGTTAGTTGAAATGTTTTATAATTCTTCTAATTGAAGCAAAGTGTTTGTAAGTTTAAAATGTTGAGCGTAGTCTTTAGCTGTGTCTAATCTTTTATGTTTAAATATCTTAACAGCTTTATTCTCTTTAATATGTGAAAAGATGTAAAGTATTTTTCTTGATTTAAAATGAAGGCACTTTTGAAATGAGAATGATAGGTTAGTGTGGTATTGCGATGTTAGATGTCTTAAATTACTATTTGAGTGATAAAGGTTATAGATACTAATCGATTCTCTTGCAAAATAATTCAAATAACGTATAAAACGCTATATAACAAGGTAAAATAATATTTTGCAGGTTAAACTTTTTATTGTGTATTTTGCAAAAGAATCATTCTTAAACCTTTGCCTGTAAGCATTGTTGGCTAATGAAACAGGACATAGGGTAACGAGGATTATTCATTCTAATTGTTTAAACGTATCGAATATTCGAGACATTATAAAATAGTCATGGGATTTATATCTCAAAACTGTTTTGGAAGTAAACCAAAAGAAAATACAAAAACAGGCGGAATGGAAGACTTTATGACATTGGTTCGAGTAGTGTTTCAAGCCTCAATTGCAGCCAATGTGGGTATTACCAATCTTGCTATGTTGCTCGATTTGCGTACTTTTAAAACTACTTTAAAAGTGCCAACACAAGGTAATAAACTTGGAGTAGGTGAGAATGTAAGACAGCATGATGCAAAGCATATATAATACCGATGATAGCTTCTTTAAAAGAAATTGATCAAGTATTAGACGCAATTGTCATAAATTGCAGGATGTGACAACTATCTCTTTCAATTTCAGACATTGAGTCAAGACCCTATAATGTGAACAGGCAACTTGATGAAGTTTAAACTTCGTCTTCCATCATTCTTTAAAAAGTGCCATCTATTCAATGACCGAGAAAACCGTTAATGATATCTTCACAACAGTTTTTCCGAGCCTGGAGTGATTAAACTGTGGTGGAATACGCCAAACAAACAAACGATTGAGGGTACTCGCAAAAGTGGATTACCGACTTTGTTTATCATAGTGAGTGATGCTTGCAAAGAAAGAATCTAAGTCACAAGCAGATGATAATGGCAAAATAAAATATTTTATAATAAATAATTTGCTGTTTTCATATGTTACCTATTTTTGTATTCAAAATGTAACATTCATGACCAATAATGAGAAAGTCTTAGCTCAATTTGCTGCAAGAATACAGCAACTCATTCTCCAATATAAGGACATTAAAAAGGAGAATGCAGAATTGTATGCCATGATTGAAAAGTCAAGAAGAAAAAGATACAAACTCTAGAAGAGCGTCTTTCTCAAAGCTCAGAATGATTACTAAAGTCTCAAAAATAGCACGAATGATTGAAGTTTCAGACGTTGATGTTGAAAAGGCACAACAAGGACTCGCAAAATTAATTCGTGATGTAAAACAAATGTATTACGCTATTGAGTGAAAAATAGTTTCAATGATGTCTGAACCTAGTCAATATAAAAGAAAGATAACACTCTCGGTATATAGACAGAGACTCTCCTGTGAAATCAACTCCTGAAGAAGAAGTGTATTATCGGCAAGCTGCCAGATTAATTAATGATACTAGGCTTTTACACCAATAAGTATCAAGATGCAATAGGCAAAAGAAGATTTGCTTTATATGGCTCTTATTGATGTTGCGCTCCGCTATGAGCGTGAGTCTGGGAGATATGATCAAGGAGAATTGACTAAAAACTCTTGAGAAATTGACTTCTGATATCGAATCAGCATTGAAAGAAAAATAACATTATGAATAAGCCTTTAGCAGCGAGTTGGCTCGTTGTTAATTGATGCTTTTGTAAAACAATAATATTATTTTGTTTTTTATTTGTTGTCGTTATACATTTTAGTAATTAAAGAATTAAACTAAAAGTATAAAATAAATGATCGGAACATTGATTACGGAAAATCATCACCATTACTTATTGAGTGGTTGCGCAGGTTTCTTCCTTTTTCGATACGTTATAAAAGGAAAATACAATGAAATGATAGCCAATGCCACTAAGGATGCTGAGGGTTATAAAAGAAAAAGAAACTACTTGAAGTGAGAGAAGTTTCTTAATAAAGCAGAAAGTTAGAGCGTGAAGTACAGCAACGCAATCAAAAGATACAGCAAAAGCGAAAACAGCTCAAACAAAGAGAACTGTCTTTTGAATCAACGTCCAAGAAGAACTTGGAAGACGAAAGCAAGAAGTTGAACAAGCACAAGTTCGTGTAGACAATGAAGAAAGATTCTTGTTACAAAGCAAGCAGATTAGAAAAGAGATGCAAAACTCAAGAGCGTGCGAAGCTTGAAGACTATCAGGTTTGAGCGCAGAGGATGCAAAGAACCGTCTAATTGAGAGCTTAAAGGACAGAAGCAAAACAAAATGCAGGCTATATAATGAGATTATGGACGAAGCTAAGCTTTAATGCAAAATGCAATGCTAAGAAAACTGTTATTCAAACCATACAACGTGTTAGCTACAGAAACTGCAAATTGAGAACTCAGTAAGCGTTTTCCACATTGAAAATGATGAGATAAAAAGGTCGTATTATTGGTCGTGAAGGCCGTAATATCCGTGCTCTTGAGGCGCAACAGGTGTTGAAATCGTTGTAGATGATACTCCTGAAGCAATCGTTATTTCTGCTTTCGATCAGTAAGACGTGAAATTTTGTAGATTAGCTCTTCATCAATTGGTTGCTGATGGTGAGAATACATCCAGCACAGATCAGTAAAAGTTGTAGCTAAAGCAAAGAAACAATAGACGAAATCATTGAGACTGGAAAACGAACAGTTATCGACTTTAGGTATACATGGATTGCATCCAGAACTTGTTCGTATTGTTGGTAAGATGAAATACCGCTCTTCTTATGGTCAAAACCTATTGCAACACGCAAGAGAAACAGCCAACCTCTGTGCATATATGGCTTCAGCAAATTAGGCAGAAATCCACAAAGAAAGCGAAAGAGAGCAGGATTGCTTTATGATATTGGAAGGTACCCGATGAGGAGATTGAGTTGCCTCATGCACTCTATGGAGCAAAGCTTGCAGAGCGCTATAAGGAAAAACCTGACATCTGTAATGCCATCGGTGCGCACCATGATGAAATCGAAATGAATACTCTTTTAGCTCCTAGTGTACAGGTATGTGATGCTATTAGTGGTGCAAGACCAGGTGCAAGACGTGAAATTGTTGAAGCTTATATCAAGCGATTGAATGACCTTGAGGCTATAGCAATGAGTTATCCAGGTGTAACAAACATGTGATCCAAACGCAGGACGTGAGTGCGTGTCATTGTTGGTGCAGATAGAATGGACGACAATGAAAGTGAGAAGCTAAGTGGTGAGATTGCAGAAGATTCAGAATGAGATGACCTACCCAGGTCAAGTGAAGATCACTGTAATTCGTGAGACTCGCTCTGTTGCTTACGCAAAATAAAATACTTAATCCCATGCATATTGTTTTTCAATATTCATGGGATTTTTCAATAATCACTTACCTCTAATTTAATAGAAAAGAGCTGTTACTCTTTTTCTTGTTTGAGGCACTTTCTACTATAATAGAATGAATCCTCTAATATAAAGAAATATTATCTCACTCAGAGTAGAGTCGTTCTTAATCAGATATAAAGAAAAATTCCTCTATAACATCATTGGTTATGGAGGAATTTTATTATATCTTATTTGTTTTATATTCTTGTTTGAATATAAAGATATAACTTTATTCTTCAGTTTCTTGTGCAGAGCGAAGTGATAATGCTTGTTGCTCCGATGATAAATAACGATCCTTCTTCAATCACTCGACGTTCTCTGTCTCCTAAGATCTCGTTATCTACAAATGTTCAGTGAACTTGGGCCGTCACGAAGAACGTATTTTAGTGTGCCTCTTGTCTCTACTCACATTGATGATGCAGTGATCATATCAATACTTGGGTCGTTAGTTTCGATTGGACAATTAATTCCGCTGTTCTTCATATATCTTCCAATCACGTTATCACCCATTTGAAGGGAATAACCTAGCTATAATAGACACATTTTTCGATGACTACGATTGAACCTGCGCCCTTCTCATTAGCATTTTCGTCAAGAACTTCCTCTTTTGAGTATTCTGGTTTTTGAAACGCCAATGCGAACGCCAAATTCTTTTGCCACAATCAGGGCAAGAAAATATAAGTGATTGTCCAGCTTGATACTTCGTTTCGTCGAAAGTTATATAGTTGTCGCACTTAGGACATCTTGCTCTTTTCATTCTTATTCTTGAATTTTTGTTGCCAACAATCTGAAAAATCAGGGGTTGTTATTAAGTTTTATTCATTGCTTTGTATGCTTCTTTTTCAGATTCATATCTACCGCAAATAACCTTAACATGCAGCTCCTTTAGCTATCATTTCAGCATTTTCAAGTCCTTTGTTTTAAGACTTTCAGTATAAGCTTCAGCATTCTTCTTAGTAATTCTACTTTTCAAAACGATAGTATAGAATGTTTCTTGTTTCTTTTGGAGTATTCACTTCTCAACAACTTCCTTAGCTTTAACCTCTTTTGTGCTTTCTGTTTGTGGCACTTGCGATCTTCTCAAGTGGATTTACACCTGCTTTTTCATTGATAACTATCATTTTGGAATGATCTTATAAAGAAGACTTGTGTTGAGTTCACTCTGTATTAATTTGTCCTTTTTATTAGACAATGGAGTGGGGATAAGCATTAGAACAACGAATAAAATCGCTACTACACAGCGTTTCGAAGCAGTGACGTGATATGCGAGATACTCTTTTCTTGATCTTCTTGCTCGTCTTCAGTATTGTTAGAAAGAGACGATTGATTAGCAAAGATATTGGCTTTTTCCAGTGCTTGTACGCCAGTAGGAATGTTAGTTGTTTCCTTTTCAGCTCAATAGCTTCCTTGTTGCGCTTGGCTTTGATTGAACTTGAGTTCGAGTTCAAACGAGACTTAATCCATAAAGATAGGGGTGAGTATTCCTGCATCACAAGGTATGAGTCGAAAGATCCCATTTCGTTTCGATGTAGGGTGCCAATATCATTTAATTCGTATTCGCCTTCGTTGTCAAGTATTTGGTTTAGTTCATCAACTTCACTCTCAATGCGTTTAATAGCCTCAGGATAGCTGATGTCATAAGCCTCAATATATGATTGAGCTAATAATGATCGTTCATTTTTAGCTGTGGATTGAATCCTAAAGTTCTATATGGAGGCAAGAATATATGGTCTTTTTCATCATATTCTGCCTCTACATGATGGACCATAAATCCACCAAAAATTAGGAATAATAACACAGTCATTATTCAGCAAAAGCACTTCTATATGTCTTTCTAATTCAATCACAATTGCAAATATACCTTATACTTAAACGAGATGCTTTATTCTCTTTTTATGGCCACAAACCATCTTTTTATTTCATTCGGAAACTTTTCCAATATTCTTCCTTTGTAGTTGTTGTTCTAACCTATTATTCGTCTCTTGTTACAGAGTATGACTGCTTATGGAATATGAAAATAGGAATAACACAGCATGCAACCATACCCATCATCACAAGAATTGTAAGTGTTGCGTTGTGGAAGAACATATTAACACAATCGTTTGTAGTGTCAGGGTACGCACTAGTCAATCAAATCTCTAATGGCTTTGTAGGCAAACATACCTGGAACCATTGGTAAAAGAGCTGGGAATGCAGATCCCTCTGCTGGATAGTGATCTTCATAGCTGCAGGAATAGCAAGAAGACCGATTGATAATCCTGCAATACTAGATGCAGTTACTTGGTCGAGCATCAACGATTCGTGGTGCATTAAGAAATATCTTATACCATGACCCACGCATGCAAGCACGAGCAGTTATAAGCAAAAGCTTTGCGTGGAGGGTTAGAGTACGGCGAAACCTAAACCAGCAATAGTTGCAAAAGACCATCTTTAACAGCTGCAAGCAATACATTTGGATAGCTAACGCTTTGTTACTGTAAGTGGATTTACATCTAAGAGAATAACCGTAAAGTTAATCCCACTGCAATACAAACCACTAACATGAAGGCTTTTGTTAGTCAGGGCAATACCATTTAAGCACATGATGATCAATCATATCCATAACTCCATTGATGATAGGAACACCTGGAACTAGATACAACATTGATGTTCCCAGTGACATATCTTCAGTTCCTCCGTGGAAGAAAAAGATAGTCGGTAGAGCCTATCATGGTTGAAATAAAAAGAAGAAATTGTGAATACTGCGAAGTATGTGCCAGTGTCTTTTTAGTAACTCTTGACGAACAAAGAAACCAACAAAGGTAGCTATAAACACAATAGCAATAGAGTGATAGTTACCATCAAACAATCTACAGAAGGCAGCATTGGCAAGCGATGCAAGTACTAAAACGGTCCATCTGCTTTCTCTAGGCTCTGAAACAATCTTCTTAAAGCGAGTCCAAAGCTCGTCTAATGAAAAAGTTATTGTCTGATGCAAGCCATGAAAGATGTGACAATTTCATATTGATATTGAAGTTAAGACCTAGCTCAGGAGTCTTTTTACGTATGTGTATGAATGTTCTCTGTGTTTTTCGTTGGTAGGGTTACACTAACCGAATTAGGAAGCATAACCATATTACACCAGTAGCCAAACGACTTTTGCAATACGCTTAGTGTTATAAGAAGTACAGAGGTTTGTGCTCCAACAGCCTCTAAAGTTGCTGCATACTCTGCTAGAAAAATTGCCTTTTTCTTTTAGGTCTTTGTGAATGTCTTCGTGTTGCATACTTGTTTAGTATTCTTTTTAAATCATATAATAAACGGATTGCAAAAAGTACAACTTTTGCCAATAAAGCTGGTGTTTTGAGTGCTTTTAATAATTCTTTAAATGGAGTTTTTAATGAATTTCTAAGTTATAATAATTTCTTTTGATATAGAATAAGAATTTGGTTAGAGGTAAAAAGAAAAGTTCTATACATAAATATATGAATAAGATGTATCGATGTTATTTGTACTTCTATCTATTTTTGTAGTAAGAGCTATTGAGAGGGTAGGTTGATTGACTAGTGATAAGTCTTTAATTGTGTTGTATTTCTTTTCAGCTTGTTTGGGGAATAGAGATATTATGGGCTTTATTGTTTATGCTTTTGTGTGATGAAAATAAGATTTTTAGGAAACAAAAAGCGATGGAATATTAGAAAAAGATCTCTTATTCTTTTTCTAAAAAACTTCTTAGAGATATAAAAAGAAAATGGAGTTGCATTGTTGTTGCAACTCCATTTATTCTTAATTCAACGTCAAACGCTCTTTAAAAGCATTGCTTTTTGCACTGTAAACTCACTGCTTTTATCTTGTAATTGCATTGCTTTTAGCAGGTAAAATCATTTCTTTTTATTGATGAAGTTTCTTGCTTTTTAGCATATAAAGTGCTTAGTATAATTGCGTTTAGTGCTGATTTATAGTGCTTTTAGAATCTAAATCGACACTTGAATATCCATGATGTTGTAGTTAGGATTTACCAATATCTTATCTTTTACGATCGCATATTCGCTTGCTATTCTAAAGTGCTTATCGATGTCATGAGTCGAGACCTATCTCGTAAAAGACTTCTGATTGTCCCCAAGAGCCAGTAGGCGTGTAGGCGTCGAAACGTGCTTTTCGCATACAATCTTTTCTTTATAATTGGCTGCAATTAAGAGCATAACAGCCTTCTGCTTGGTCTCCTGAGCTAGAAATTGCAACAGATTAGCTTACTCTTTCCATCAGGAGTTCTAGATGCAAAGCCTGCTCCTGTAGAGTGAATAAACTCACTTCGTACAGTCCAGTCGTTCTTTTTATACTCTGCCGACAATGCATATCTGCGTTTTTGCAATGTAACTGTTTTGCTAACGTGTTGTGTCGTGGTTACAGTTCCTACAGCACCTCTTCTGTATAGTTTGCTTTTTCGTGTGGTAGAGCCTGTCCAACCAAATGCACCAATGCGCAAAACCTTCCAACAGGCATTACCATAATCCACCAATAATGTCTTTTTGTTGGTCAACATCTTTCGTTAATACCTTCTCCATTGAATACACCTATTTGGTAATAGGCAGATTTCGACCTTCAGTCAGTTTTGAGAAAGTCTCATGAAGCTGAACACCTATATCACGACCGTTTGATGCATGCTCTCCAGTTCTATCACTAAAACCTGAAAGACTGCTTACACTTTTGTGCCACACCCATGAATCCTTGGTCGATAGGGTGTAAGGATTGTCAAGTAAAGGTCTTTTAAACTGTCCAAACTTAATCTTTGCGAAGTCATACTTTTGCCATTCTGCAAATAAATCAACCAAACGAGGAGATGTTCCCAATGAAGATGTGTTTCCATTTACTTGTAATTGGACTTTCCAAGCAAAGTCGTTGAGGAACTCTTCCGTCGAGAAAAGACGTCCAAGACGAAGATTAAAAAGCATTAGAATGATTGCCTTTTTGAGTGCTTACGTTGTAATCTAGAATTCATAACCACTAATTTTAACATCAGTAACCCACTTGGGAGTTTCTGTTTGGGCATTCATTGATAGGGTAGAAGCTAGTAGTGCTGCTACAAGAATTTTATTTTTCATCATAAGTAGATTGTTTTTATTGATGCAGATGTACAAAAATATGTAAGAATGACTTTTCTTTAGCAAAAGATTACATTCTTATTGAAAAACATGTAAAGGTGCTGATTGGCAGGTTATAGAAGGATAAAAAGAAAAAGCTCTCATTGCATTATGCTTGAAATACAAAGAGAGCTAAGTTATACTGAGATACTTTCTTATTGTGAACCTAATATCTTTTTGAGTTGTTATTGTTGATATTATAACCAAATTGCACCCGATTCAACGTGTCCTTGTGTGTAATATAAAGTCTTATAGTCTTCTACTGCCTCTGGCCAGAAGTGATGTTAAAGGCCTTCGTGATTGCATGAATAAACTCTTTACTTGATTCACTATATTCGCTTTCAGGCTTGTTCTTAGCATCTAATGTTTCCTAAGTTCGTCTAGGTTTCTTCTCTACTAGCGTAAACAACAACAGGAATAGTGAAAGTGTGTCCCATGTTCCTTGTTGAATTTGATATGCTGAAGGTGCATTAAATGGGCTGAAAGCTTGTGTTTTAGGATCTTTCTTTCCTCTATAACCATGATATGGCTGGATTCTTAAATCAAAAAGTAGTTCTGTTTGCAAGAACTGATGGCTCCTTTGAAAACCCTAATGGATTAGTCGAACCAGTTGGTTTTGCACCGTCGTTCTTAACAGTTTTTATTCCAAGGAGTGGTGTCTACATATTTATATTCAATGTTATCGAGAGTTGAAGTGTTTGAAGTCTTAGCATTGCCAGTCATCAAATCTTACATTTTCAACTGCAAAAGAAATGTTGGTGAATATTATCTTGACCACCATCTATAAACTGTTGATTCATAAAATACACCCTTACTGTTATAGTATTTTATGAACATTAGGTAGATTGGAGCAGGATTTTTGGTTATCAGGGTACCATATTCAGCGAGCTTGAATCACATAGAATTTCTTCGCACTGTTCTCTGCTACTTGCCAACCTTTACCCCTGAACAAGTTCACTAAGTCACGCTTTTGTATGCGGCGTAAGTACTTTGCATTGCTCTCAGGATTTTTGATGAGGACCACCTAAAGTCTCTATAGTATTCCAGTTTCCGTGCATATGACACTCAATAAGTTCAACCTCAACCTTAGCAGGATCTTCGTGTAATTTATTCTTAGTTTGATCCTCTGGGGTGTCAGGGTCATGCTACAAGACATGAAAGATATTGAAAAATACAATCGATAGCACTGAGAAAAAGGAATGCTTTAAAAATGTTTTCTTCATAATAGTCAAATTTATTTGTTTATAATTTATTTCTATGTTAATTTAAAATACCCAGCTAATGGTGCATCGAACATCACGACCCATGTCGTGAGCATAGTACCTGAGCGGTTGGTATATTCTTTATATTCTTTGTTTAGAATGTTATCTGCTGCCAAATGAATGCGCAATTTGTTGTTATTATTATATGTTCCATTCTGTTCCAATCTCTGCTCCAAAGAGGTTATAAGCAGGTGGAGTGAAGGCTACAAGGTCGCTCTGAGGATTAAAACGTGTTTGTTTTGCAACAAATCGGTGCTTTAATTGTGCATAAGCTTTAATCTTTCCGATATTGATATTTTGCCAAGTTATATCATGATCGAGCGGAATGAAGGAATGAAAGGAAGATAATTGTTGATCTTTTTATCATTTGCCCATATCAAACCGCATAGGAAATGGTATTCAATAGCCTTGGTTGGTTGAACTCTTACATCAAAGTCTACACCTCGAAAGAAGGCATTTGTTTGCTTATATTTAAACATTGGATAAGCTCCAGAAATAACAGTTATGAACTGATTGCTAGGCTCATCGTAGATATAACCATTGATCCATTGAAGATAAGCGTCTACTCTTGCATTGATGAAGCTATTTTTATACACTGCAGAAGTAACCCATTTGGTACTTTTGTTCAGAGTGCATTGTAGAGTCTCCAACTACAAACATGCGAACCAAGCTCACTTCCGTTGCTATAAAGTTCGTAAACATGAGGCGCACGCCATGCAAGTCCGAGATTAGAAGTAAGCTCCAGTTCTCAGAAGGGCGATAGTTAAAAACCTAAGTTGTATGAGAAACATTACTAAAATTGTGATGTCCACCGTATAAACTACCTGTGGTCGTAACCCAAAAGCTTTTTGTTTCTTGGTTGTCTAAACGAACTCCAACCTCTGCATTCCACTGCTTATGTTGCCATTTTTGTATGGCATAAATACCTAAATCATATTCAGTATATCTAGGAATTACAGGTACTACACCTGTTCCCTCATTATTTTTATTGCGAATATGTAGGTAAGAAGCTCCTGCTTCCGTTGTCCAATCGCCATAGTTGATATCGTATTTCAACATATTTTGAAAAAAGTGAGGTGCATACTCGTTGCTGGAATACTTGAAGGATTCATTCTTTCTCACTCTATTTTCTTTTCTATCGTCTTGTTGAAAGGCTGTTTGCCAATAGAAATTACCCTCACTTTCACTGCATCGTAATATACCTTTCCGATGGCAGTGTGATGCGTAACTTGATGATAAGGGTAATCAATCTTTCTAGAGAAAGGCTCGATAACAGCAGGTTGTCCCAATGCAATACGTTTCTTAAGAAAGGTCCTCGCTACCCATTTGTGCACTGAGCATCACACCTTCTTTTCGATTAAATAAGCTGTAAAATCCCTCAATTCTGAGCTTACCATGTTTGTATCCTAAGGTTGCGGACATGTATTATGTTCACGATAACCCGTGTTGTTTAGTACATATTTTTGCAGTTGAAGCGTCTCCAGAATTGATGTATGTTCCTTGTAATCTCCATGCAATATCACGTAAAAAGGCATTGTTCCTTCTGCCTCTGCTAACAACGTTGAAAGGTTTTCCATTGCTTCCGTAAAAGTGTTGGGAGATGGCCCCTGAAGGCTTAACTACTTGATATGGAAGTGTTTTTGTTCGAGAACAACTATTCCTCCTAATGCTTCTGAGCCATAACGAACAGACTCTGCTCCCTTAATTACTTTTTATGTTGGCACTATTATTCTTATCAATTTCTGGCGCATGGTCTAGTCCCCACTGTTGACCTGTTTGTCTTGCGCCATTGTTTATCATCGAGAATTCGGTTGCCATACATACCATGTATAACTGGTTTAGCTGTGCTTGTGCCTGTTTGAATACTACTAACTCCGCTGACATTTCTCGAGTAATGAAGCCAAAGATTTGCCCATTGCGCCTTGAATGGCTTGCAGAGTTGATGGTTGATGACACAGAGTTAGCACTCACACTACTTTTAGTTCCCCTAACAACCACTTCGTCTCAAGCGTTTTTGTATCAGGAATAAGTAGAGATGACATTCTGACCATTTTGTTGTTCAATATCGCTCAAAAATGCAATTGAATAGTTTTATATCCAATGGCTTGAAACCTTTATAACGTCGGTCTTTTTGATACCCTTTGGAAGTGCAATTAAAACCCTGACTATTGCTTGGAATAGCCTCTTGATTAATCCAAACATTTACATCACAGACAGGCAATTGGGTTTCCTTTATCTTTAAAGTGTAGTTCAATGGAACTTTCTTCACGTTGCTCTGTGAGTGCTTTGTGCAAAGCAAGTGTGAGACGAGATAGCCCCAAAGAACAAGTATACTGAGAGCCAGTAGATACTTGTTTTGTTTCATCTTAAAATAGAAAAATTATGTGATTTGTTTTTCTTAAGCCGACAATTTTAGCCAATAGCTATTGAACTAAAGTCTAAACTTAATGTGTTTTGTAGAATACTACAATGATGCCATCTTTTATAACATACCCAAAGTAAATAAGTGTGATGTTATTTACACTTTAATATATATAAGCACCCCCGTATGTAAACGAACGTATCTATCATTTACTTCGATATATTTACAAAGAAAACACTAGTAAGTTACATTCTTCTTTTTATGCTTTATGCCAAGAAGAATGGTGGAGAATTGGTGTTTATCGATAAAAATTCTCAAAAGATAAACACAAGGTGTATCGAATGACAGATACTTTACAATAGAGTAGGAATTGGTGTGATATAAACTGTGTTCTTTTATAGCATTAGCTTTCTGGAACACGAAATCACAGACATTACATACTGCTTTTTACGGTTGTGCAGGCTGTGCTTTCTGTTGTTTTTACACCACAATCGTGACTTGTTTCATAATGATAGTGGATACCTCAATGACAACATAAGAGTGAATGTTATTATAACATCCACGCATAGCAGCGTTTTGTATAGTGGTTCTACTTATCATTATACTATTGATTTTATTAATTAAAACTATTATTCGATACTATTGCAAAGATAAGATTATTCTTTTAAAAACTATATGCAAGTGTATTGTGTAAGAAAGAAAGTATGATGAAAAGTACGAATATTCTTGTTTTTGTGTGTGATTAAAAATTGATTTCGTTTCTTTTGAGGCTCGTTAGTGGTGAATTAATAATGTATTTGGTGAAATAGTAAATAAAAACTCCTTTCTTCGTTTGTATCTTACTTGATTTTTCATAGGATATGTCACGAGGAAAGGAGCTGTAAATAGAATGTAATTCTGCTTATTCTTCAATTAAATGAGAGTTTCTCCATGTTTGAATTAGCTTTGAACGTCGGCTAATGCCACCTCCAGGTTCAACCTCATAATGCTCTACAAAGAATATCTCTTAAAGTTTCTTCGGTAAACTCTTTTGCCTTCAATCTCTCCCATAAAAAGCGCAGACGAGTCTCATTCATACTGATGATTTCTGCTAAAGTCTATGTTGGTTTTTTCCTTCTGCAATGAGGATAAATTCGCCACAAACTTCTTTAATGAGAAATCTTTCTTTGTCTTCATATTGATATTTTATTATATTATTGTTGATGAATGATGTTTTTAAAGGAATACTTTTCTATAGATATAGAGCAGATAACGGCGGATAGGAAACAGTCTTGTCCAAAAGAAAGAATAGGTTTTCCATTTCCAATGATTGGTATAATCGATTGTTTTTCTGCCTTTTCTCGTAGAATCCAACCACTGATGCTCTGATGTCATCATGGGGTGCAATATTCGCAGGTAATTACCATCACCACGTAGAACGACATCGTTTCCATTGATTGCAATGATTCTATGTAATACATATTGTTGACCTGTTAATTCTGCAAGCACTGGATCTCCAACCTTAATGTTGGTTGGTTTGGTTAGAATAGTCTTTGTCTTCCGTCTTCAAGGAATGGACGCATGCTATAACTCACGTAGACTTATGGTTGCAGTATGTCCTCTTGAATTACTTTTTATAGACTTCGGTGAGAATTGTTTATTGCTTAATTGAAGTTTTTTATTTGGCTATTGCTTTTGTGACATGTTGTGCTGCTTCTTCGTTTTGGTAAACAATGAAGTATGTAGTGTGATGTTAATTCACTAATTTGAATATGATTTTGTGTGTATTGTTATAGATAACCTTGTCCCATTTCATTGTAGATATAGGGCGGGAAGGACTGACACAACAGCCTCAACAGGGGCGTAGTTGGTCGATAGAGTTTGCCGAAGCACGATCTATTCTTGTAATTGCTCCAAGCTTAGCTTTTACCTTTCTATAACAAGGAGTTTTGCCACCCATGGGGTTCCGTATAAATGCTTTCGTTGTTGATGATGCGTATTGCGGGACTATCATCGTTCATGAGGTCGCAATTGGGTATATATCTTAGCCAGAGCTAACTTGTGTGCTCTTACCTGTTCCCACTTTTTGCGATGAAAGCATAGCCGTAGCCATTTTTGTCTTACTAAAGATGCGTGTATTAAACAGGTATCTTTAAATCCCCCTGCAAAGGCATATATAAGAATAAGAGCATTATTTAAACCAAAACTACGCATAGTATAGGTTCCAGATAGTTTTGCAACGACATTCTGTAAAATCATCGTTGGTTATCAATAAAACAACATTCTTGTTGTTGATATTCTTAATACTAAACTGATAACCACCATCAATGATCTTGTCGACATTGGTATCTCCATTACCAGTATCAAAGTTCCTGATATTGTCTCAACTTGTCTTCTGCAATGGGTTCTAATTCATCTAAAACCGTGAAAGTAAACAATCTTTCTCCTTTTGACTCATTAGTAACAAAAGGGCTAAATGATGGAATGAGACTATATGTTCTTTCCATCACCTTCGAAGACAATTTCTATATATCTAACTCAACGATATTAAAATCGTGAATATCTGTTTCTTCATTGATTGTGATAATGTCTTATGCTTATAATCTTTTTCTACTTGTAAATAGCACCTATTTACTTTTTGAAACAATGCTTTAGTAAGTAGGTTTGCAATAGTATTGCTATTATACAGCATAAAAAGCATAGCTTTTGAGCGCAAATAGCAATGAGTTTGCTTGCAAAAAGCTATTCTGTTGTAGAGGGAGTAATGGGTTTGAATGTGAAACTTGCGTTGTTGATTTGCTTTACTTGGTATAATCCTGGATCTAAATATTTCTTCTTATAACCAAGTATTTCTTTTTCAATCTCTTTCTTTTCGATAGCAAATATGGTGGTAGCTGTCGGAGCTTTGCTCACAATACCTTTAAGATAATCTCTTAGTTGATATGAATAATTGTCTCTTTCAACAAGAAATTTTGTTTTACTATCGATATAAGCACCGCTTATTTCTTGAATTTCTGTAATGTATAATGTTGAATCATTGAATGAAGTTGCAACGCCAAACATGTATATTTTTTGTTTGTTTTGTTGCTGCAAATCCGCTTATAAAGCAGATGAAGAATAATAAAAGAAGACCTAACTTCTTGTTAATTACGCAATTGTCATAAATAATTATTTGTATTGAATATGCCTGCTGAATGAATCGCAGAACAATGTTCTGTTGCTATAAAAGATGATGTTCATAGAAAATATTAGATGAACTTCTAATCTTAAAACATACGACTATGTCAGCAAATTATTATTTTTCTTTTCTTTTAAATTGAGTTCTATTTTAATTCTATTGGTTCAGCTCTTTGGGCTGAATTAGTGAGACCACTGTCTAACTGCCTTTCTTTATATGTCTGAGATAACTTTTTAAGGAGTTTATTTTGTGTATTCTTTCTTAATTTCTTATAGCTTTCTCGAATTTTGACGTGCCTCGTTCTCTTGTTAATCCTTTTAGCACCGATTTCTTGAAGAGTCATCTCCGGTTGGTTGATTCCATAGAATGTTTCAATAACGAACCGCTCACGTTCATCTAATATATTTAAAGCCAACTTCAATTCTTCACGGTGATTCTCAATAATAAATGGCTGTCAATATCTCGGACTTTCGTTGCCTTGAAGTAGGTCTGCTAATCCGTTATCATTGCCGTCTGTTAATGGAGCATCCATCGAAACGTGGCGGTTATTGCCTTTAATTGCATCTGAAACTCTTTCTTGTGACAAGTTAATTTCTTCTGCAATCTCTGCAATAGAGGGTTTTCTTTCGAACTCTTGTTCAAATTTATTTGATATTTTATTTATCTTGTTTACTGATCCAACTGGTTAAGTGGTAAGCGAACAAGACGACTTTGGATCGTGCAAGGGCTTGCATAATGCTTTTGGCGAATCCACCAAACTGCATACGAAATGAATTTGAAACCTCTTGTATCATCAAACTTTTCTGCAGCCTTTATCAAACCAATATTGCCTTCATTGATAAGATCTGGAGCTAAGTCCTTGGTGTTGATATTGTTTTGCAACTGAAACAACAAAAGCGTAAGTTTGCTCTTTGTAAGCTTGGAGGGCGTCTTTATCGCCTTCTTTAATCTTACGAGCAAGTGCAAAACTCTCTTCTGCGGTAAGAAGTCGTTCTTGTGTGATCTCTTGTAGGGTATTTGTCAAGAGTAGAATCTTTCCTCGATTTGTAATCGATTTGGATATCTTTAGTTGTCTCATTTGTTTGAGGATTAGTGCTACTTGCAAATATATAGATTTTATTTTATATTGACAAGAACTTTAAATGATTTAGTTTGTAAATCATTTTATATAATCTATACTGTAGCTGTCTGAATAGGTGTTTTTAAAGCATTTTGGCAGCTTTTTCTTGTTGTTTTGGCGTGTTTAGATGTAGTAAAAAGAATAAAAACGAAAGCAAAATAATTAGCCTTCTCGTTTATTGAGGTTTTAAATTGATACTCAAAAATCTTATTGACCGATTTGTATTGATAAATAATCTTTTCTTGCCAGTAGGCCATACTCCTTTGATATAAAGAACAGGGATCTTTAGCTGCAGAGGCTGATTTTGCAGCATTTTTGAAGGTCAGATAATGACTTCATTGGTGTGTCGTTAACATCTAAGATGATAAGTCCTTTGCCAATCCCAGCCTTCTTCAATGCTCCATCATTAACCTTAATTACTTCCCAACCATAGCAATCTTTAGCTCATTCTTTTGTTGTTCGGTTACAGTACGGAAGTTTCCGCCAAGAACATCAAGGTCTGCAGACTTCACAATGCTTGTGTTTCCTTGTGCATTCTTAGTGTAACGGTCTTGTTTTCTTTTTCTTGTTGTGAAGATAAGTAATAGTTAACTTGTCTCCAGGAGCGTTTGCCTGCCATAGCTCTTGAAGTTCAGACATTTTTGTAACCTTTACCATCTACAGCCACAATAACATCACCTTCTTTTAAGCCTGCTGCTTCGCCAGCACTATTGCTTTCAACCTTTGAAACATATATACCTTCGTTTGTTCCAAGGTCTCAAGTCTTTACCTTCTTCTTTTTGCTTGTCTTTCCAGTCGAGCACATTTAGCACCATAATACCCAGTACACAGCACGTTGAACAGTACCGTGATGTGAGATCTTCCACAACTTTTGTCATAATAGTTGTTGGAATTGCAAAATCCATAACCGCTGTAAGAACCTGTTTGAGAGTAGAGCATTGCATTGATACCAACAAGCTCTCCACGTGTGTTTACAAGTGCACCACCAGAGTTTCCACTGTTAATTGCTGCGTCAGTTTTGTATGAATGACTCACACCATTTGCGCTTAAAGAACGTGCTTTTGCACTAACAATACCCGCAGTGCACAGTGTTATTGAGGTTGAAAGGGTTACCAACAGCAAGTACCCATTCGCCAACTTTGAGGTCATCAGAGCTTTCTATTTGGATAGCAGGTAGTTTTTACCATCTACTTTGATAAGAGCAAGGTCGGAATTCTTGTCTGTTCCGATGATTCTGCATTGTATGCACGGTTGTCATTTAATGCAACAGCAAGCTGATCGGCCCTTCTACAACGTGATTATTGGTTACGATGTAGCCATCGGGAGAGATAATCGCCACTTCCGCCAGCTTCTCTCTTTGGGTTTGCACTTGTCTCTTTGAGTTCCACCTTGTCCGCCACGTGGATTGCCAAAGAATCCGAATGGATCTCCCGAAAGAAATCAGAGAAAGGATCAGACTCAACGTTCACTGTTTGCACCTTACTATTCTGGACATATTAATATATACCACTGCAGGAAGAGACTCTAGTCTGCTAGCGTAAGTTAAGATCAACTGGCTGCCCAGCAACCACTGCTGATGATGTATTTGCATGTACTTTTTAAAAATGTTCCTGTAGATGATGCCATAGCACCAATGCACATAAGCTGCAAGAAAATACTTTGAATAATTTTTCATATGTAATAATTTTATTTGTTTATTTCTATGGTTAAATACTTCTTTCTCTTATAAGAAAATAATGCTGCTGTTTTCGTATTAAGTATTACAAATATAATAGCAAAATATATTAAACTGTCATTTGTCATTATTCTTTATCCTGTTTTAACAGTCATGGAACCTCTAACGGCTATTAAACTCAAATACTTTCTTTTTGTCTTATTCTGCTCTTATTTCTTGTGTATAAATGCAGTTCAGAGCGCAGTAGGTGTGTTTATTCATTAAATTAATGTATTATAATAAATAAATTGCGTATTTGCTCATTTTTGTGCCTTTTTGAGAACCTATAAATCCAGATATATTACGTATCTTTGCAATAAGAAATGCAGAGTCTTGGTTCTGTCGTTTGCCTTTAAAAGAAGGCAAAAGGAAAGTCCGGGCAGCGTAGAGCGTTTCGCTTTTGAAAGTAAAAGCTACTAGTAATAGTAGGTTATGGTAGAAGAAAATAACCGCCATCGTAAGGTGGTAAGGGTGAGAAGGTAGGTAAGAGACTACCAGTTAACGGGTGATCGTTAGGCTGTGCCAACCGAAAGCTGCAAGTTCGCGTATACCATCGTTTGAGAGTTGCTCGCTCGAATTATTCCGATGGAGGGTAGAATGCTTGAGTTGTGAGGTGACTTACAATCTAGATAAATGACAGATGCCTTTATTTTTCGAGAGAATATAAAGAACAGAACCCAGCTTATAGAGACTCTGTTTTTCTTTTTGTTACACTTTAGATAAAGAAAGATACGTGACAGCTAGATTTGAAGCTTTAAAGCAATCCTTCAACAGATATTTGCGCTATCGGTCCTGGTGATGTGTCTGCTTTTACGTTATTTCTTTTATAACGTATAAAAACCTTTATCTCTATTAAGTTCTTTACAACAAAGCGAATAATGGACTATGCATCTGCATTAACTATAGTTCGCTCCTTGCTGTTGTGCCTGTTGTGCCAGTAGTGTTTTGCTATTGAGAGGATTTGGATACTCTAAACATATAGAAGTATGGTTTAGAGGTGCTTTAGAGAGTCAACCCTCAGGCGGCAGAGAGACCATCATTGGCTTTGTAAACTCTTATCTTGTGCATACTAAAAGTGGCGTATTCTTAGGAATGGACTTCTTTTTTATGCTCTGGACCATCATTATGCTTGACCTCGAAAACAGAGCTTGCAACTAATGATATATGGAATGTTAAGTCGGAAAGAACCATTGTTCGTACTTTTTGTGAGACTATATTGCTATGTTCTTTATCATTCCTATTATGATTGTCTTAAAATCAGGTCTTTCCATATACATAGCGACAATAGCAGATAAAGCGCATACCTATACCTTTTAGGAACCGTAATGGAAGGAGTTATTGTGTTGATGCCGTATGTCATCATGTCAATAGTTTTTATCCTTTTTCTATGTGTTTATGCCCAATACAAACGTAAAACTACGGGCAACTATCGTACCTGGAATCCTTTTCAGGCTTTGCAATGTAGCTCTTACAATATGTATATATAACTCACAGATATTCCTTTTCAAGTTACAATGCCATCTATGGTTCATTCTGCAGCCCACCTCTTTTTCATGCTATGGTTGCAACTTTCATGGACCATCTGTTTGTTTGGCGCCGAACTATGTTATACAAATCAGGAACCTAGAAAAGTTCGATTTGTTTACCGATATCAAGAAGTTAAGCTATCGATATAAACTCTTTTATGCCTCATCTTATTAAATAAGGTGTGCAAACGCTTTTGCTTTAGGACTTAAAACCATATACTGCAAAGGAACTAAAAATAGAGACAAATGTCTCCTATTAGAGTGGTGCAAGACTTATTAGACGATTTAGTTGAGGCGGACTTGATGAGTAAGAGTATCATGATAGATGGAGAACAAGACCCTGTATATCAACCTACAACGTCTCCAGAGCACATCTCTGTGGGAATGACAATAGACCGTTTAGAGGCTTTGGGACAATGGAATGTGGATATGAATATACGTGAAGAGGTGGAAGATAGCGATGCTTGAGAAACCGTATACGCCATTCATCGAAACTACTTAAACAGCTTGCGGAAAGTGGCTGTTATAGAATTGTAAACTAAAAAGCATAGTAATTAAACTATAAAAGCATAACAATTACAAGGTAAAAGCATTGTAATTATGCTGTAAAAAGTATTGAATTTACAAGATAACAAAAGTAACATTCTAAACCAATAAAGAACGATATGGAATGGTTTCTAATGATTTCGAACGACAATTGAGATATAAAAATAGCTCATTACGACTATTTAGATACGTTTCCAAAGATGGCTGATTTTTGGTGTAAATCAATCGAGACTTTGACGATTATGTCATCGAAAAACAATCCGTTTTAGATATGGAAGGCAATGCAAGAAAACGCTATACGCTATTAGCTCTCATCTTTTTATTGCCCTTCTTTGTGTTGTCTGCCTTTCCAGAACAATACCTTCCGCTAGGCAACTACACCTTTCTCGTGAGCTTTGTGATAGGCTTTTTATTAGTATTCTTGCAACAATTCATTATAAAAAGATAAAGCAAAAAAACGATTAAAAATATGTATCATCCTCAAATAGAGAGGTATATAGAAGCAGTAAATCTGTTTCTGTGAAGCAATAAGAATAATCAATGCCAGTGAAAACATTAAGAAAGTAAATGGAAGTTTAAAAGTAAAGAAGAAAAAGGAAATGAGTAATTGCTGATTTTTCAGTGATAATGTCGGTTTATAAGAACGACAACCCTGAACAACTCGATGTCGCTCTCGACTCAATTATCAATCAAACCTTGCCTCCAAGTGAGATTGTTGTGGTCGTAGATGGACCAGTTCCAGAGACATTGTCAAAGGGTTCTAGAAGATAAAAAGTGTATTCCCCACAATTAAGAACATTGTATCAAGAGAAAAATGTGGGTTTAGGCGGAGCATTGCGTATTGCTGTTGAAAATGCGCAATATAACTATCTAGCTCGAATGGATAGTGATGATATTTCTCTTCCTAATCGTTTTGAACTGCAAATGAACGAATTTAAGAAAGATGATACCTTGTCTTTAGTTGGAGGTATGATTACAGAATTTGCAGAAACACCTGAAAATATCATTAGTAAGCGTATCCTTCCTTGCTCAGATGCAGAGATAAAAGCACTTTATGAAGTCACGTTGTGGCGTGAATCATGTAACCATTATAGTGAAGAAAGACGATCTATTAAAAGCCGGAAGTTATCAAGCAGGATTTATTCAAGAAGACTATTTCCTTTGGGCAAGAATGATTTTTGGCAGGTTGTACCTTTTAAAAATATCCCTGAAGTAGTGGTGAATGTTCGTTCAGGTTACGACCAGTTTGCACGTCGTGGCGGTTTGAAATATTATAAAGATGTATTGAAATTTAATCGTTGGATGTACGAAAAAGAAACTAATTTCTTTACCAAGAATGGTTTATAACGATTGTGTTCGTGGCTTGGTTCAATTCCTGTTGCCTAATAGTATACGAACATTTATCTATAAAAAGCATTACGAAACTAATTACGAAAGAAGCTATTCTTCTTTAAAAACACCAATATTAATCGTGTTTGAATGAAAGAAACACACTAAAAATAAGCTTGTATGTTTACAAAAAGCAGAAGAACAATTCCTAGAGTTGTATAGAAGTGGAATCTGGGGAAAAGCCTGTTAAGGAAGAAATATTTGATGGTTCGACAGATTGGGAGACCATAAAAGATTTGATGTTGGCACAAACTGTTATTGGAGTATGTACCAATGTCATCAGTAAATTGCCCGCTCAACTCAAGCCAAATCAAAACATTTACTTCAACTTAATAATGCTTACTTCAAACATCGAACAAGCAAATAAGGCCATGAATAACCTCCTTATTGAATTGTTTGATGCCTGCAAAAACTAAATATTAAAGCTTTCCTATTAAAAAGGACAGGCAGTTGCACAATGTTGTCAAAAGCCTTTTGTTGCGTCAATCGGGTGATATCGACTCTGCTTTTTCTTAGAAACTGGCGAGTATAGAAAGCGGTAGATGAACTTCATAAGTACTTTTCTGTACCGATGACAGAGTGAGATCCAGATAGACCTCATGCGTTGTTTTATTTGTGAAAGACATTGTAGTTGAATTGCATGGAGATATTCATGGAGCTATCAATCGCAAGGCGATGAAGAATACAATGATCTGGACTAAGAGAATGTTTGCGCAAAATCCTCCTTTAATATGTAATATAGGAGAGGCTAAAGCTGTATTACCTCCAGTGCATTTCGATGCTCTTTTCATCTTTCTTCATGCGGCTCGACACTATTTTGGTAGTGCTGTTGGATTGCGACAGTTGAGCGATTGGATGCGATATCTTTATACACATAAAAGATGATATCAATAGAACTGAACTTTTAAAGGATATAGAATATCTTGGATTAACAAAGGTTTGGAGCGTATTTGCAACAATGGCTGTAGACTATTTAGATTGTCCTGAGGAGATAATGCCTTTATACAATAATAGGTATAAGAAAGATGCTAAGCGTTTATTACGTTACATTCTCGACTCTGGAAACTTCGGTTATCACGACAAAGCGTATACAAAACAAGCTCTAAAAATCTCTTCGTTCAGCGTTTTATTGCAATGAAAGGACACCTTGAAATGCAGTTTAGAAACATTGTAACTTTCCCCAGAAGAGTCTTTTATATGGTATTCCTTTCTTCTTTAAAGATGGCTTCACACGATTTATAAAAAGCATTTAAGAAATAGAACATTACAACGCAATAGGCATGTGATATTTATGATTGCCATTGTTATTCAACATGATATAAGAAATTTAATTAAACGATATTTATGGGACATATCTCTTTCAAAAATCTTTAATTTGGGCATTCTTCTACCTTTGATTAGCTCAATGTTATTGGTCTTTTGGATTCATCCAATGATTGTAAAGACTGTATTATTAAAGGATATTGTAGACAAACCCTGACTACAGAAAGCTTCAGAAAAACCTGTACCCGTGCTCGGTGGAGTGGCAGTTTGTTGGGGAATTGTGATCGAGCAGGTATAACTAGTATGGTTTTTTCCATAGTATGCATTGCTCACTTCAATCGTTGCACTTACGGTAATGATTTATATTGGTACCTTAGATGATATTCAAGGACTTTCACCAACATTGCGCTTGGTGATAGAAATACTGTTGTTGCCTTCGTTGCTTATATGGATCAAAGCAGTATGAACCATTTTCATGGCCTGTTTGGCATAGAAAAACTTCCTGTATCTATCTGCTCCGCTTTGTATAGTGGGTAGTGTGGGAATCATTAATGCGATCAATATGATTGATGGAGTCGATGGTTTGTCTTCAGGTTTCTGTATGTTAGCTTGCGCTTCATTTGGAGCTCTATTCGTTTGCAGCCTATAATGGACCAATGATTGTGATGTCGATGTTAGGCTTAGGAGCTATTATTCCATTCTTCTTCCATAACGTTTTGGACAGAAATCGAAGATGTTTTATTGGAGATAGTGGTACTTTTGATGATGGGAATGTTAATGTCTATCTTCTGTATGCGTATCTTGGATAATACGTCTGTTGTGGCTCTACGTTTCCCTAAGATTGGAGTTGTAGCATTTTGTTTGTCTGTTTTGTCTGTACCTGTATTCGATACACTTCGTGTTATGATAGGTCGAATTATGAAAGGTGTTCTCCTTTCCATGCAGATAGAAGTCACTTGCATCACTTGTTCTCGGAAATTGGTTTCTCACACCTAGGCACTTCGTTCATGGTTCTATCACTAACCTTCTAAATATCCTTGCTTGGTTAGCAAATATCTATTGGGTGGTAGTGTAACACTTCAGTTTATTGTTGTATTTATCATTGGATTAATCAATACTACTGGTTTCCTCTATGTTGTAAGACGATTAGATCACTCTAAGAAACCATATCGAGCATTGGCTTATCTTGCAAAAATTAAGTCATGTAGAAGCAGGGAAGTTCTATTGTAAGATGCGAGAAATTGTAGATAGAATATAATTCAAATAATACAATGAATGCTCTTTTTAGAGGGCATTTGTTGTATATATAGGTTCCTGTTGATTGAAAGTATATCTTTATCTTGTGAAGATATATAATGAATTTCTGAGGCTTTCTTGACAGGAAGGTAATACCGTTGAATTTACTTTTTAACATAAATTCTCTTTTAAAAATCAATGAGTTTATGTTCTAAAACCATTGCTTTTTTACAATGCAATAACATTCCTTTTAGCCTTCAAAAAAATATAGCTTTTTATAAAGTAATAATATTCCTTGTAATTAGGAGGTGTTGGTTGGGTGTCTTCCATTTGGGTAGATATTTGGATAGAAAAATAGCTCCACAAAGTCAAATTAGAGCTTTGTAGAGCTATTCTTATCGTGAGATATCTCACTCTTACATTTATTTTTGTAAGGGAGAAGCCTCAGAATAAGTTCTAGAACCAAGTTCCTTGTCAATCATATACAAACCATAGCCATTGTCTGAACCATCTTAATGTTGTCGATAATGGTTTGAACATTCTTCTTCTTCAACTTGTTCGTCAATGAACCATTGTAACATACTTTGAGTTGCATAGTCAGTTCTCTTTTGATGTAAGAGCAAACAGCTTGTTTATCATTTCTGTTACTTGTTGTTCGTGGCGCAATGTGCTTTCGAAAATATTCAAAATAGAACTCCATTCTGTTGGAACAGAATCGATAGGTTTAAGAGAAACCTTTCCATTGCGTGCGATAACGTAGTTGAAAAGAATTTTTTTGCATGGTCTTTGTTCTTCTTTGAATTGAATTTCAAACCATTTACCCATACCTGGTTGTCCGATTGCATGACAGTGCGCTGCCATTGACAAATAAAGATAAGCCGACCACATTTCGGCATTGATTTGAGCATTTAATGCTTCTTCGATGTTCTTTTTAGCATAATATTTCGGGTTTTTAATTGTGCAAAATATTTATTCTATTAAATTATTTCTATTATTCTTTTGGTGTATTCTCGCTAGCACCAGTAGGCTTATTGTGCCTTTTTACTGGCTTGTGTGGGTGTTTTGTGCCATTATTCTCATTGTTATTCTTTTTAGAATGATGAGCGTTGAGGGCTTTTACGCTATGCTGTTGAGGCTTGTTGCCTTTGTTTTGACCTCGTTTGAACGATGTTTTTCCTGAAGGTTTTCTGCCTTTTGTCCCTGTTTCGTGCGAATTTTTGAATCTTTTTATATTCTGGTCCCTGCTCAATGTTATCTGGATTAGGTGTCTTTTCAATCGTCTTTTCTAAGAATCGTTCGATTTGTTGGAAATAGAACATATCCTCTTCGCTTACAAGGGTAATGGCTTCACCATCTCTGTCGGCTCTTGCAGTTCTACCAATTCGGTGTATATAGTCTTCACATCGTGTGGAAACATCATAGTTAATAACCATTCTTATGTCATCAATATCAATTCCTCTCGATACAATGTCAGTTGCAACTAGTACATCAATTTGCCTCTGCTTTAAACTTAAACATCACCTCATCTCGCTCCGCTTGCGATAGATCTGAGTGCATAGCACCACTGTTTATTTTCTTCGAAAGCAATGCTTTATTAATGTCTTTCACCTTATCTTTTTTCCCAGAGAAGATGATAACACGTTGCAAGTTGTCGGCATTAAAAAGACTAGTAACGATCTTTAATTTCTGAGGTTCATAGCAAACATAAGCCGATTGCTTTATTTTTTCAGCAGGTTTACTAACTGCTAGCTTTATGGTTTCAGGGTTTTTGAGTATTGTTCGTGCAAGAGTTTCAATCTTAGGAGGCATTGTTGCAGAGAACATAATGTTCTGACAATGGGGGGGAAGCTGTTTTGCTATGGTCATGATATCATCATAAAAGCCCATATCTAACATTCTATCGGCCTCGTCAAGAATGAAGAATGAAACTCCAGAAGTATCGATGTTGCCTGAGATAAATGCGAAATTAAACGTCCTGGAGTTGCAATGATTACGTCTGCTCCTAGCTTTAACGACTTAATCTCTTGATCATATCGGTTTCCATCGTTACCTCCATACACCGCAACGCTACTTACTTCTTGTAGATAATAGCTGAATCCTTGCATGGCTTGGTCTATTTGTTGAGCCAATTCACGAGTAGGGAGACATTATAATGCAATTGATTTTGTCTTTTGGATAGCCTCCATCATCGAGTAAAGAGAGCACAGGAAGCAAATAAGCTGCTGTTTTTCCTGTTCCCGTTTGAGCAACACCTAAGATGTCTCTTTTATTCAAAATGGCAGGAATACACGCCTCTTGAATAGGTGTACACTCGTCAAAACGCATGTCATAGAGTGCGTCTAATATATTATCATTTAAGTTTAATTCGTCAAAAAAACATTCTTCTTCGTTTCTATTGTTCTAGCCCTTTATTATGCAATATCATGAGGGTCTATATATAATAATAGGTGTATTGATTTGTGATTGATTAGTTTGGAGCCTTTCTATAGCAGAAATATGCAACCAAACTAAATATGATGTTAGGGAATCCATGCAGCAATTATGGGGGGCGTATTGGCATTGATTGCAAATGTTGCAGATACCGTTTGAAGCATGATATACCCGAAACTGAGGGCCAAACCAATACCCATATAAAGTCCCATTCCACCTTTTCGCTTTCTAGAAGATAGCGATAATCCTATAGTTGTAAGGATAAACGATGCAAAAGACGATGCTATTCGTTTAGTGATATTCCACCTGATACTGCACAACATTACTACTACCACGATCTATTTGCTTTGATATATAGTCTTGAAGTTGCGCACTTGTAAAGGTTTCTTGTTGTCCTTTTGAGTAAACAATGTCGGTTGGCTCCATCATTATGATTGTATCTCGCTGAGAACCCGTTGTTATCTTCTCTTTTAATCCTTCGAGTTTGCGAATCTTCCAGTTAGATATTGTCCAGTGATATTTGGTGTCTGAGATGGTATCATATTGTATTTCAGTAGCTGTTAGGTGGCTAACCAGCTTCTTGTTTTCGAACTTATCATGGAGAATCCATAGCCTCTTTTACTGTTATTGTCGTAATGTTGAATAGAAGCAATTACTCCTTTGTCTACTTGCAACAAGGTGTTATCTGCTGAAGTGGTCTTTGTTTTATTCTTATACAATGCTTCAAAGTTCTGACGAATAACGGTTCCGTGAGGAATAACATTTGAACTTAGATAATAAGAAAGTATTGATATCAAAGCACGATATCATATAAGGACGCATAAGGCGTTTTTAAATGATACTCAGCAGCTAGTGATTGAGATGATTTCTGAATTGCCTGCAAGCTTCGAAGTGAAGAAAATAACGGCAATAAAGACAAACAATGGACTGAAAAGGTTGGCGAAGTAGGGAACGAAGTTGGCATAATAGTCAAACACAATAGCCTTTAATGGGGCATGATATTGTGCGAATCGTGCCAAATTTCTCATTCACGTCGAAGACAATGGCGACAGAAAATGATAAGAATAATAGAGAAAATATAGGTTCCAATAAACTTCTTAATAATGTACCAATCAGTATCTTTATATACCTCTTAGGGATTGAAATAGGCTAAAAAAGCACCATACTTCTTCAGAAAACTCCAAAGAGGAAGAAGGAAAGAGGCCTTCTCTTTAATGGTTGATGATATCTTTTGATATCGTTCTTTTATGTTTGATGTGATACTATTCATATCGTATTGTTTCGTGATCTACGTCAATATAGCTTTAAAGTCGTCTGCCAAGTTTTTCAATTACACTAGCTTTCCAGCTCGCAAAGTCGCCTTGTAAGATGTGTTGACGTGCGTCTTTAACAAGTCGAAGATAGAAAGCAAGGTTGTGAATACTACCTATTTGCATTGCTAAAAGCTCTTGAGCTTTGTATAAGTGATGCAGATATGCCTTTGTATAGATAAGGTCTGTCTCGCAACCATCAATGTCAATAGGAGAGAAATCGTTTTCCCATTTCTTGTTTCTCATATTCATTGTGCCCTCATAAGTAAACAACATAGCGTTTCTTCCGTTACGAGTTGGCATCACACAGTCGAACATATCCACTCCACGAGCAATACCTTCGAGAATGTTTTTGAGGTGTTCCTACACCCATAAGGTAGCGTGGTTTTGATGTAGGTAGAATGTCATTAACCACCTCAATCATTTCATACATCACCTCAGTGGGCTCTCCTACGACTAAACCTCCAATGGCATTACCATCTGCTCCCTTATCTGCTATGAACTTAGCATGCTTTTTCGCAAGTCTTATAAGTACAACCTTGAACAATAGGAATAGAGTTTGTTGATAACCATAAAGTGGCTTTCGGTTTCATTAAAAGCGCTTTTAAGCAGCGATCTAGCCATCTTTAGGGTCATCATTAAGCTATGTTGCAGCTGATAGTCGCTCTTTTCCAGGTGGACATTCATCGAAAGCCATAATAATATCAGCAGCAGTTACCCTTTGAGTGTCCATAACATTCTCAGGAGTAAAGAAAGTGTTTAGAGCTATCTAATAGTGAACGGAACTCGCAACCTCTTTCTTTTAGCTATGTGAATACCCGCTAATGAATACGGAAAACCGCCACTATCTCGTTAATAGGGCGATCCTAAACTCGTTGAACTTATGTGTCCAATTCGCATTCTTTAGTATATCGAGTCCCAGACGCAAAATAAAGATGGTAAGTAGTACCAAGCATTATCTGTGCATTATTTGTTGTTTTAGTTCGTTTAGATGCACTCGCTTAACGCTACCGCATGTTCCTACGGGCATAAAAATAGGTGTTTCAATCTGTCCGTGGTCAGTTGTTATAACCCCTGCACGTGCGTTTGAGTTGGCATCTACGCCTTTAATTCGAACTTCATTCTATCTATTGTTGCTTAATTGTGCTGTTCTTCTTTTGTTTTAGTATCTTCGAAAGTAAAATGAAATGGCATTATCAACCTTTTTCATTTGTTAGCGAAAGCCAAAAACATCTTGTATTGTGTCTACGTAATGGAATGTAACCTCGTAAACAGATATCTGCAATTTCAATCATCTTTCTTATTGTCTTGACAAATGAGGATATCTGTTATGCCTGCACGCTTTGCTGCAAGTATTTTTCTTGATTCCGCCTACAGGAAGCACCCTTTTCCACGTAGTGTAATCTCACCAGTCATAGCCACATTCTGCGTACTTTGCGTTGAGTTAGAGCCGAAGCAATACTTGTTGCAATTGTAATACCAGCCGAAGGACCATCTTTTGGGGTTGCACCTTCAGGAACATGGATGTGAATATTCCATTGATCAAAGATGCGATAGTCTCATCTTTTAGCGCATCAGCATGAGCCTTAATGTATCTCAAGAGCAATGATAGCACTTTCTTTCATCACATCACCTAGATTACCAGTGAGTGTAAGTTTGCCTGTTTTTCCTTTGCTTAGAGATGTTTCGATGAATAGAATTTCACCGCCAACGCTAGTCCAAGCTAAGCCAGTTACAACGCCAGCATATTGGTTTCCTTGGTAGATATCTCTGCTAAATGGAGCTTTTCCAAGCAGTTCCTCGATGTTATTGGTTGTGAGTTTGTTATAAGCTAAATCGCCATCAATCTCGTATTTGAATGCAACTTTGCGCATAACCTTACCTATTTGCTTTTCTAATTGACGCACACCGCTTTCTCTTGTATACTTTTCGATAATCATTTCAAGAGTAGCTTTAGGGAAAGTGATCTTCTTAGAAAGACTATTTAACTCAGTGTTTGCAAGCTCTTTAGGAATAAGGTGACGTTTAGCGATCTCTAATTTTTCTTCAGTTATATATCCACTCACTTCGATTAGCTCCATACGGTCGAGCAATGGACGTGGAATAGCACTGATATCGTTTTGGTTGTTGCGATAAATAATACCTAGAGATCGTAGTCTAAGTCTAAGAAATTATCGTGGAATGCATTGTTTTGTTCAGGGTCTAGCACCTCAAGAAGGGCAGATGTAGGGGTCGCCACGATTGCTCATAGTACCCACTTTGTCTATTTCATCAAGGATAAAGACAGGGTTTGACGAACCAGCTTTTTGTATACCTTGATAATTCTACCAGGCATTGCACCGACATAAGTACGTCTGTGTCCTCTAATCTCAGACTCTATCGTGAACGCCACCCAATGACATACGGATATATTTGCGCTTCATCGACTCGGCAATACTCTCTACCTAAACTGGTTTTTACCCACTCCTGGAGGCCATAAAGACATGATTGGAGCCTTAAGGTCACCCTTTAATTTCAATACAGCAAGGTGTTCTAAGATGCGTTCTTTAACCTTTTCCATACCATAGTGATCCTTGTCGAGAATCTTTTTGGGCTCTTTTTGAGGTCCAACTCGTCTTTTGTACACTCGTTTCCAAGGAAGCGAAACAAGTTGCTGAAGATAGTTAAGTTGAATGCTATACTCGGACTTTGAGGATTATACATATCCAATTTCTCGAGTTCTTTGTAGAATACTTGCTAATATTCTCGTTCCAATCTTTCTTAAGAGCTTTCTTGCGAAGAGCCAATTTCTAGGACTCCTTCACCGTTATTAGCTCTCGCTTGATATTTTTTATTTGTTGTTGCAAGAAATATTCCTTTTGTTGCTCATCAAAGGTCTTCTCTTGTCTTTGAACGAATACTTTGAATGAGATCCAATTTTTGTATTTTCTGGTCAAGGGAGTTGCGAATGCAATAAATGTTCTTTCTTTGATTTCAGGAGTTGAAAGCAATTTATATTTGTCTTCAATGCTGAAAGGTAAGTTCGAACAGATATAGTTCAATGCAACGATGTTGTTACGAATATTATTCATTGCGAATTGAGATTCGCTTGGAATATCTTCGTTTCTCAATATATATTCAGCTGTTTGCTTGCGTAAATCGTCGATAGCCATAGAGAATTCTTTATCTCTCTTTGGTTGGCATCTTTTTCGTTCGTTAGCTGTTATACCTTGAATATGAGGCTTTCTTTTGTTATTTCGCTTAGAGAACAGCGTCCAAGACCTTGAACAACAGCTGTTACGTTGTTTCCACTGTTAGGTATTTTCAATGATACGAATAAAGCTTTGCATACACACCATAGTGGAAAAGATCTTCTTTCTTTGGTGAGTCTACATCAGCATCTTTTTGGACAAAAAGATGGCAAAAGTTTGGTCTTCTTTCTTTGATATCTTGTTGATTAGGCTCAAACTTTGTTTTCTTCCTATGAGAATAGGAGTTAAAACGCCTGGGAAGAGCATGAGATTGCGGGTTGCAAGAGTGGGTATTTCGTCCTCAACAGTAGTGTTGAAAAAGAGTAGAAATGTCACCATCATAGTCGGCAATCATCTGTATTGAGCCATTTATTTTGTTGTCCATATTGTTTTGGTTTTTAGGCGACAAAAGGTACAAATAATAATTGATATATTATAATAAGGTGTACCAAAACTCGTTATTGAGCACGTACTTGAGTTGTAATAGCCTTTATTTTTGTATTATCTTGTCCTTTTTTAATGTCGTGTTATATGTTTATTTCTTGTATTTTATAAAGTGTAATATTGAATAACAAAAATGAGCCAAATATAAAAATGTTAACATATTTTGTGTTGTAGATAGGTGCGAATTCATTAGTATTTCTAGCTCATTTAATGAGCGTTTTTAGGTGTTTTGCATTATTATTTTGAGATAGATAGTTTGCTAATGAGTGTATTTTGTTGTTAAAAGCAATGCTTTTGTAATTCTAGAATGATGCTGACGATGGAGAGAAGGATGTATATTGAATAGAAAGAGCTACATTTACTGCTTAAATAGAGTGGAAAGGTGGTTTTGAAAATAATGCTGTTGAAGTGTAATTGCATGGCTTTTATGAAGAAAAAGCATTGATATTAGAGGAGAATATGATAGTAATGAGGTTTGAAAAGTAATGCTTTTGGGGTAGGATTTTACTGTGTCTTATTGTAAGTTGTTGATTGATAGGTGTTTAAAAATGTGGTATCTGTGTGGAGTGTTGGTCTTATTGGAAGAGTTGCTCATTTTAATTGAAAATTTCTACTATAAAATACAGTACTTACACGTTTTTTCTTCTCTCTTCAAAATATTGTATGTATTATAAATTCTTCTCTCTTTTATTTGTGAAGATTAACATTGTATTTTGTTGTTTGTTTATATCGAATTGAAAACTTTTTGGAGTTTACCCACAGAATGTGTAATATTTAAAAGAAAAATGCGTTAAACAAGAAGACGGAGTGGGGCATTGTGTCTGCTTTTGTGAAGGATAAAGAAACAAAAGAAATGGCAAATAGTGCATTTACATTTAAACAATTTAAAGAGTAAAAACAATCTGGTTGTGCCATGAAAGTGGGTACAGATGGTGTGTTACTTGGTGCGTGGGCAAGAGGCGGTGAACGCATTTCTTGATGTTGGAACAGGTAGCGGACTGATTGCATTGATGATGGCTCAGCGATGTCCTTTCGGCACAAATCGTAGCTTTAGATATTGATGAAGGGCGTATAAACAGGCTGTTAGCAATGTTGAAGAAAAGTATTTTTAGTGATAGAGGTTGCTGTGTAGCAGCTTCGTTACAAGACTATGTGCAAAAGGCAAATAAAACAGAGTTGGAAGGCTCTTTTGATGCAATAGTGAGCAATCCATCTTCTTTGTGAATTCTTTAAAAGAGTAAAGAGTGATAGTAGGATGATGGCTCGGCATACTGATACGCTGTCGTTTGCTGAGTTGTTGCGCTGGGTTTCTTTTTCTGCTTCGAGAGCAAGGTACGCTTTAGTTGCATTATTCCTTCAGAGGTGTTGAGCGACTTTAAGCGAGAAGTTACATCTGTGGCTTGTCGTTGATGCATCATGTTGCAATTAAAACAGTGGAGAGTAAAATTGTAAAAAGGCATCTGATTGTGCTTGGTAAAAGGACTTGTGAAGAGGGAATTTCACGAGGAACAAGTGTTGAAAGACTGACAGGAAAGCCTTCTTCTTGATGATGAAAATAACAAAAAGCCTTCTATTTGTGGTAGAAGGCTTTTTATTTCCTATGTTGATAATAAAAATATTGAGCGTGGATTAGATGTTTTAGTTTGCGTTGAATCTTCTTTCCAATTGCTTTGATATTGCGAGTTTGCTTTGGTTAACATCTTCTCTAATCTGAGTTAATTCAGAGAATAATTCAGCCGCTGCATTTTGGAATTTGATTAGGTTGTCGTAAGCTTCTGTCGGCCTTTTGGGTTGGTAAGTATTTTTATTCCTTTTTCTTTTAGTGCTACAACAATTTCCTTTCCTGTTTAACGGATCGCCATCGTAATGTATTACGCCTGGTGCTTTTCGGCAAATCTTAATCTCTGCTTCTGAAAGTCTTTATCTTATTGTTTTTATCGAGTGTTTTTGATTGAACATTTCGATGCTTATCTGTGAAGCTTCGAGGGCGTCGAATGGTTCCATAATAATGACATCTATCATGCCATCACTCATCGATGCTTAGTGGAGTCAATATAGGCATTGTTGCCATATTGTGATGCATTGAGCCACTGAAATGAAAGGCTTTTTTATGTGTGCCGTTTTCTGCCTCAATCTCATAGGTTTCAGGTTCATATTTCAAACCTTCTTTAAGGATATTCTCAGTATGTACTGACCTCGCTTGCCTGCTTCTTTCAAAATTTCTCGCTAATAAAGCGTCAAAAGCCCACTCCGCAAGTGCAAAAATGGGTGTTCGTTGATAATTCCATAGTCGAGATCGAAGTTATCTCACGGTCGTTAAGAACCTGTATCGCTCCTTTTATCTTCATTGGGATGAGTAAATGGCGTGCAAGTCCATTGCCGAGCCTGTAGGAATGATACCTAAAAGCGGTGTTAGAGTGCACAAGTGCTCTTCCAACTTCATTCACTGTTCCATCTCCACCAACAGCAACCTACAATGTCAATGCCTTGTTCTTTAGATTCTTTTGCAATCTCATAGGCATGTCCTGCATATTCTGTTTTTCGAATAGAATAGTCAGAATTGTTCTTTATCTAATAGCCCTCATTAAATAAAGGTATATCTTTTTGTCACTTGTACCGATATTGGGTTCATAATGAACACTATTTTTCTTCTTCATTTTAGTTCTATTGGTGAAAGAATTTGAGTGTAAAAAGAATGTATATTCATCTTTTGGCAAAGATAATAAAAACGAATGGAATGCAGATTTTGTTCTATCTAAAATTGCAATTATGCATTATTTCTTAATAAAATCTCTTTTTATACTATCTTTTGTATCTTTGCACACTGATAAATAAAAGTTTATAGACCTATTAAAATGGGACAATTACAAGACAGATATAAGGGCATATAGAGAGCCTCAAAAATTTATAGAAGCTATGTGTTTATCCTTATTTTCGAGACTATAACTGCAAACAAAGGCGAAGAAGTTGAGATGGAGGGACATAGGTACTCATGTTCGGTTCTAATTGTTATACAGGTTTAACTGGTGATCAACGTGTTATAGATGCAGCAAAAGCAGCTTTAGATAAATATGGTTCAGGATGTGCTGGAAGCCGTTTCTTGAATGGAACACTTGACCTTCACGTTCAATTAGAAAAAGAATTGGCAGCCTTTGAACGCAAAAGACGATGCATTATGTTTCTCTACTGGTTTCTCAGTAAATCAAGGTGTATTAGCTGTTGTTGCACAACGTGGCGACTATATCATTTGTGATGATAGAGACCATGCAAGTATTGTAGATGGAAGAAGATTGTCTTTTGCAACTCAACTTCGCTACAAACACAACGATATGGAAGACCTTGAGCGTATATTGCAAAAGCTTCCTCACGAAGCAGTTAAGCTTATTGTAGTTGATGGAGTATTCTCTATGGAAGGCGATTTAGCTAATCTTCCTGAAGTATACGTCTAAAGAAGAAGTACAATTGTTCGGTGAATGGTTGACGAAGCACACTCAGCTGGGTGTATTCGGAGAATGCGGTCGTGGTGTATGTGATCATTTCGGACTTCTTGATGAGGTTGACCTTATTATGGGAACTTTCTCAAAGAGCTTAGCATCTATCGGTGGTTTCATTGCTGGAGACAAAGATACAATTAACTACTTGCGTCATAATTGTCGCTCATATATATTCAGTGCATCTAATACTCCTGGTGCAACTGCTGCCGCTTTTAGAGGCATTGCATATCCTCAAGCTGAGCCAGAAAGAATGGCAAACCTTTGAAAATCACTAATTACGCATTAAAACGTTTTAGAGAGAAGGTCTTTGAGATTGGAGGATACAGAGAGTCCTATTATTCCTTTATATGTAAGAGATATTGATAAGACATTTATCGTGACAAAGCTTGCATTTGATAACGGAGTATTTATTATCCAGTTATTCCAGCAGCATGCCCTCAAGACACACTTGTTCGTTTAGCGCTTATGGCTACACATACAGAAGAACAAAGTAGAGCGTGGAGTTCAAATCTTGATCTTTGTTGAACAAAGAATAATAAAACTAATTTTTGAAAAATATTTGCAGAGTAGTATTACCTTTGCAACGCAAAAATAAGAACACTTCTGCAAAGCGGGATGTAGCACAGTTGGTAGTGTACCTGGTTTGGGACCAGGTCGCAGGTTCGAGTCCTGTCATCCGACATTGAAAGGAAAAAGCAATTTTTAAGTTGTTTCTCTTTTCTTTATATATAATAAAGTAATCTGTTCCTTATTTTCTATCTTTCATTTGTTGTATCCTTCCTTTTCTTGATCTTCTTTTATAAGAATCTAATATAAATAAAACCTATTCTCTCTTTAAAGAGTATTTTGTAATTTCGTTAGGATGAACTTTTATTATAGAAAGATAGGAGAAGGTTCCTATAGATTTTGATATGTCTATATATACTTGCATGATTGTATAGCTCTGGATAAAATCAGATATTGTTAAGATGGTAGTATTCTAAATCAATGGTTTTGCTTTGTTGAAATGTAGAATTTAGCTCTAATGAACATTTTTAGTAGTTTATTCTTTACCATGTCACGTTATGGCAAGATATCTTTTACTTTTGTACTCAGAGAAATGAGAGAAATCCACTTAATTTGTGTAGTTTATTGTTGGTGTATATTAAATTTTTATTTTATATTTGCATCAATATATTAGCAACGACAAAGGTGTGCTTACAATGACAAAGATATTCAAGGGGTAGAATCTGGTAAATTCAAACTTGAAATTATGAGATATGATGAGTCAGAGCAGTTCATTCCCTGCATAGGGCGTGGATTTCTTCTTTTCTTAATCTCGGGTTTTACCAGAACCTTACTCTTAGAAAAATGTTGAAGGTGAGGTTTGCGCTTTTCCTCTTGACCTAAACAAAATATTACAAATATGCGATTATCGTATTGTTTAAACAATGCATAACTATAACTTAATGATAATATGGTTTGAATATACATGGCCTCTTGTCTTTTTAAAGAAGTATTATTTGTGATAGATTTAGATATTAAAGAACCTGTCATGAAGTACTAATAAAAAGAATTAGAGTGAGAAATCAAAAGATAGTAAAGGGATTTGATCCGTCAAAACTATTTTCATGGTAAAAGAATTTTACTTGGTCAACTAATAGAAAAACTTAATATATTATAATAATGGAACCCAAAGAATTATATCTGCAGATAAAACTGAATTGCAGAAGAGTAGTAAAGGAAAAAGAAACGATGACTCGTTCTGACTTGGCTTATGAGTTAAGGAATTATGGGCTTAATATCGATTCGTTTGAATTGAATAAAGCTTGTATTTGATGCCTATTCTTTCTATAATGATAGTAGAGCTATCAAAGACAGCTGTTAATATGGATTTAAATGATTCTATAGTCTCATCTTATCTCCTGTATAATTCCCTTAGACAAAGGGAATCACAATGAAGTAAAGAAAATGATGGAAAGTACTCTTTCTAAAACGGAAAACTTTATCTGCTATTGAAGGAACAGATTTGATAGAAATCTTTCAGAGCGTATTATTGATGTGTCATGAGTCTGAGTGAATGTAATTTCTGGTAATAGTGCTGTTGTAAAAATTCAAAAAGGAAGCGGGTATTTATTTGGTGGTTATACAAATGCATGGTAAAATTGATTATGAAACTGCCAAAATGGAAAATAAAGAATTTAACGAAAAACTTTGTTTATTTGCGTAATGATATAATGTCAGTTTATCGTGACTATGCGACCGCACTTATAGACATTTTTCGGTGATTCGATTAAGACTATAGAGCCTGAGCTTGACTTTGAACGTATAGGTGGATTGATGTTAAAGGCATGCTAGATAATACCAATTCGAGTATGAGTAAATTATCTAGATCATGTTCTTCTTTAATGAGAGAGATTTCTGGTGATTTTAAAGAAATGTTGCAGAACTCTGTTAATGCTTATAAAACGGTAAATAATAAGGGTGTGGGCTTGTTTTAGTAGGTTTAAATTGTGGGTCATTATACAAATGCTAGAGCTAAAGCTGCTAACTTAGGGTGATTGAACTGCAAACCTTTAAGAATAATATTGCATAGGATGGTATGTTTATCAAAACAGACATAATACGTTTGATGAGTATTTACAAATCTGTGAATGATATAAATATACTCCAAAGCAAATGTTCGTTCTATCGTTTTTCGGAAAAAGTTTTTAAGTAAAGAGTTAGAGATATTAATAAATTCTCTATAGTACAGAAAAGTTAAAAGCAACTAAAGGAAAAACGGATGAAATATTCTCTACATATAAATCCTTAGAAACTCTTGTGGTTGATCATCAGAGTAATATAGATAATTATCAAGTAATTATTGAAGACAATGAACAGCAAATTGTTAATTTGAAGATGACTATAGCGAGGCAATGAATTTGAAACCAAGTAAGCCTCTTTATTATGAATCTTTTAACTTTTGAAATAAGAATAAAACTTTTACATGAGAGACTTATGAATGGCAACAACAATATTCAGGAGTTATTAAAAGATATCCAGAATCTTCAAGTTGATGTAAAACTTTATAAAGATGATTTAGAATATCATCAAATGGCTTTTAAAAGAGGTGGAGAAGAATTATTCTGATCTTAAAAAGTTTGGAGGAAGCGAATGCAGATATACGAAAGGAACTATTAGTTTCACCTGAAGTAAAGTTAAAAGTATGATTCTCTTAAAGATATAGTGGGATTACTCCGACTTGCAAGGGAGATTGCAGAGTATAAAACTTCAAGACAAACTGGTCAAGGTGATAAAAACCTCTAGAGTTAAAGGAAATTGTTGTCCCTGATAATATACAAAATGGAATATCCTCTTTTGTTTCTATGTTAGAATCATCAATAACTACAGGTGTTAGTGAAGGGGCTGAATTAGCATCTAACCTACTTAAAGAAGTGAAAGAAAAGAAAGAACAACAAATTCAAAAAGTAATGAGATAAAGGTGTAGATGAGAAGACTATAGCAGTAATGAGAGCAGATGACTTAAATCTTGAGTGAGACAGACATTTGTAATATTAGAAGGTAGTATACAAGCTGTAATGGGCTTTCTAATCTTTTTCCAAGCTCAAGCTAATTTAGTAGCCTTGAGAAAAAGAAAAAGTGCTGCACTGGAACAATATAATGAAAAATGACAACCTTACAGGAAGAGTTTAAATCTATTATAAATAATATAGATGATAAAAATGCAGTATTGAGGAGAAACAATGAAACGTATTAATACAAGCAAAGACCCTAAGGAATTGAAATCGGCCTTACTTTCTTTGTCTGATGGTGATATAGAACTTTCTGAGATGGATGTAAATGAATTTTTCAACTGGTAATAAAACAATTGATTAATGGCAAATAATAGACGTAATGCTGAAATGACCGAATTAGGGTTTTGCAAATGAGAGAGAAGAGAAGGTAGTTAGTGATGCAATTAATAAGGAAGAGTTGTGAGACAACGAAAGAAGAAAAACTTCGTGAGCTTCAAGAGTCGGATCTCATATAAACTAATAAGCTTTTATTACTACTCTTGCGGATAAATATTTCTTGACAATAATTGGATCTTTTTCCTGTTGTAGGTGATTTTATTACTAGTGTTGTCGGGTTACCTTTATTTATGTAACACTTGTAAAAATAGGGTCTATTCCTTTAACTTTAGCTGTGATTTATAACTATTTAATTGATATGTTATTAGGATATATCCCTTTCTGGATTGGGGATATAGTAGATTTTTAATAGAGCTCATGTTAAAAATATGAAATTGATTACGCACTATGTGCAGGATGATAAGGAAACTGTGAATGAGGTTAATTCTAAAGCTTTTAGGACTGCAATTCTGTTATTCTTTGTATTGTTATTTATTATACCATAAAACTAGTTTCAGTGCATGTTAGAAAGAGGTGGGATCTTCTTTTAGCATGTTATCATTGGCTTTTGGGATAAAATTATGATTCGAGATATGAATTAAATTCGCATGTAACGACTGAGGAAATAAGTTGAGGCACCTGATAACTAGAATGGGGAGCTACAATTTATAGTGTTCCACAGCCTTGTCCGAAGTGTGAGGAGTGCGCATACAAGGCCAGATCGTTCCTTGAATATCTTGGGCTCGTTGAGACTACTTCACCTATAAACGTTTATGGAAAGAAATCGATAAAAATAAAGAAAGTGAGTAATATTAAGTTTAATCGCTTGGTGGGTAAGAATTATACCCACTCAAAATTTGGGAAAAGAGTGCTAGTGTTAGGGAAAGTCACTATTGTGCTAATGCAGAAGAAGCTGTAGCTAGTCTGACACAAGGCGTTATTAATGACCTTTTGATAGCAGAAAGCGAGTTTGAAGGTTATAAGAATACCTACACAAAGTTTATTCGTGCTTTATCTGTAGCAAGATGTATCACGTTTTGATGTTAAAGCCAATTTGGGACGAAGTGATGTTTTATAATTATGTACAGTTTCCCATTCCGGGTGCAAGAGTAGGGAAACCAACATCTAAGAGTTTGCTGATTCAGAACCTGCCTTTTGAAGTTATGGAACAATATCGTCCTGATATGGTATCGTTTAGGGTCATCGTTTGTATAATAATCTCACCTAAAAAGGGTTATCAAGGACATGATTGTGCGGAAAGTGAAACGTGGTGTATCAATTGAAAGATGGTAAAGAAATAAGATTTTACCTGTTTGTCACCCTTCAGCGGCTTTTTGACCCCTCATTATTGGCATAATGTATTTGCTTATAAATAATGCAGAGTAATTATCATTCTGTATTATTTATAAAATGTATGATGATGAAAAGTCATAATCTCTATTTATTCTTTAATCTGTATAAAACCATATTCATGGACAGGCGTTTTTAGTTTTATCTATGGTTGCTTTATGTCCTGAAACATAAAAGCCTAACCCTAAAATGAAATCAAAGAAAAGGTGGTCTAATTCTTCACGAAATATAGATGATAAGGAACTCTAGACAGAACTTTTCATAGATATCTGAGAATATTGCAACAGAGTTAGGGAATCTTTATTGGTGTAACCAGTCTGCAGGCAATGTATATTATATAGAGCATACATACCAAGACAATCCAAAGCTGAAAGATTGGTTGCTTAATTCTTTTTAGTTATCGATGTTGGGACTAAACGATTACAGAATCGCAATGTTGTCATGTTAGAAGATGCTCCACAAGATACCGCCTTCTCTAGATGATGTGTTAGATGCAATCGATCATAAGAAACACATTAAAATAGAGTATCAGAATCCTTATGGGTAAAGGAGTATATACCCTAATGCCTTTGTTTTGTTGGGACTTTTTAAGCATCGATGGTATATCATTGGGCAAAGACAAAAGAGAACGATAAAATTTGTATTTTTAGCAATTAATCGAATTCTTTCTTCAGAAATTTTAGATGAATTCGTTTCGGAGGAACTAATGTTGTTATTCCAGAAGAATTCTTTTAAAGATAGCTATGGCATTATTAAGTTGGATAATTGTAAACGAAAAGATTAGGTTAAAGCTTTGGCCACAATATAATTTCTTAGAAGAGCGTCCATTGCGTCATTCTCAGAAGATGGTTAAGGATTCTAGAGATGGCGAATATCGAGAATATGAAATCAGAGTGCAACCTACTTTTGACTTAAAACAAGAGCTTTTTGAGTAATGGACGAGTTAGTTGTTCTCTCCAGAATGGTTTCGAAAAGGAAATGATAAGCAACATTACAAGATATGGTGAGTGGATATGCACGGAAAAAGATTATAGTGGGGAAGGTTTTAGGGTATGATGCAGAACCAGAATAAATAGCTCAATATATAAATACTCGCCTCCTCAAACATTTTCTTGATTTATGATTTGGCGGAAAATCTCAATAGATAAGGGTGATAAAACTTGACAATGTTGTTTATATCACCTTTCTTTTATTTCAATTAAAAGAAAATCCTTTTACAATATTTTTCTACATAGACCCGAAAACTGCTAGAACTTAATTCTCTTTGATAGCAACAACGTAATCTTAATATCTTTATCAAGATAGAATGTTTGGGTGTGTTTCTTGCCATCGTAAAGCAACATAGTCCACCTTAATGAAAATAAGTTTGTCACCATCTTTATATGCTGGGAATTTGTAGTTACTGTTGCATACCTAGCTTAACGTTTTGTTTTCCAGCATCTTTGCAATATCTTTTGCTTGAGACAGAAAGTTGAGTCGATCTTAGAAAAGTTGATATTGCTATAATCTTTATGTATTGAATGATTTTCAACTAAAATCCTTAATTACCTTCTCGCTGTGTTTTTCTACCAAGAGAAAAGGGTAGCAGGGCAATTGCTGCAACTACCTTTTTAATATATCCTTAATTGATATTTTCTTCATTATTCAGGAATATTTTTAGAATGTCTCAATAGGTACGATCCCAAATCCATGGAACAATAGTTGATTAAGTTAACAAGCGTTCTTCTGCGTGTAGAACATATCTTTAGAGTAGGACCGAATGAAACCACAGTCTCAGATTTGGATACTTCTCTCTGAGAATAACAATCCGCATTCAAGTCCTGCGTGAATACCAAGTACCTTGGGTTCCTTTTATTAAATAGTTTCTCATAGAATCTGCAGCGATCTTAGTAAAAAGGCTATTTTGGATTCATCTTCCAAAGCAGGATATCCGTCACCACCAGTTGCACGGTTGCGCCAGCCAGTTGGAATGTAGCTCTCCAACAGTGTTAGCCATGTTTTTAAGGTTACTTGAAACGTTGTGAACGTTGGCTAGCTACGATGTTCATTTCCTTTTCGTCGGTTACGCAACACTTGCACATGTTACTTGAAGCTTTCAACCAACCGTGCGGAGCTTCTGTCTTGATTACATTGTATATATACCATTATCTACAGCTTGTAGAGCCAAGAATAATCTTGTTCGGCAACAGCTCTTTTTCAAATAACAGGTGTGGCGGTCAGTGTTCTCTCAATGTTATTTACAATGTTAGTATCTGTAACGTGGAATTCACTCCTTAACATCTTCGAAGAACTTGTCTCCATGCTGTTTTAACAGCCTCTGCCATCTTCAGCTTTAACAGCGAATACGATTTGTCCATCTCTTGGAATAGCGTTGTGCATTTGGTTTTCGTGATTGGAAAGCTAGCAAGACGCAAACCACCTTCCCGATTGAGTGGTATATAAGCAACGAGAAAGCAATGTTTTATAGCGATTAGCACGTTTCTTGTTGATGTCATTCTCCTGAGTGAGCACCCTGTTAAACCTTTCTGAGATGCTTTGATAAACGCCCAAATCTTCAGGAGCTTCTTCACGATTAAATTCAAATTTTGCACGCAGCTAGTTACACCACCTGCGCATGATACAAAGATTTGACCTTCAGTCTTTCAGAGTCCAGGTTAACCAAAGGCATATATCTCGCTTTGGGTTAGCCAGGTTGAAGGCCTCTGCACCAGTCAAACCAGTTTCTTCGTCCTTTGTAAATAGACATTCAATAGGACCATGTTCGATATCGTCACTATCAAGAATTGCAAGCTCAATAGCCACTCCAATACCGTCGTCAGCACCTAATGTAGTTCCTTTTGCAGTGAGCCATTCACCATCGATATATGTTTGAATAGGATCATTCATAAAGTCAAACTCACATCAACAAGTTTATCGCAAACCATGTCGGTGTGACTTTGAAGTACAACAGTCTTTCTATTCTCATGACCCTTTGTTCCTGGTTTTTCTAATCAGTACGTTTTCACATTCGTCAACTAATGTTTCTAAACCACGGCTTTTCACCAAATTCTTTTAGGTAAGCAATCATCTTCTCTTCGTGTTTTGATGGACGAGGAATTTCATTAATCTTTGCAAACTGCTCAAAAACACTGAGCAGGAGTTAAGTTTGTTTTATCCATTGTTTTGTTCTTTTATTTATTTCTTTTGTTGTTTACGTGTTTTCTATTATCTTTTGCACCATTCTAAATGATAAATCACATAGAATATAAAATATAATAGGTATACTGCAAAATATACAAAAATGGTAGAAACTTTAATTATAAGCGTGTTAATAATTGCTGTGCAATAGCTTTTATTGAGCGTAAAACTTATATTTAAGAAGAACGGAAGTTTCTCTTCGCAACTATATTCACGATAGTGAAGCATTGAGAGAGAAGGGCATTCATTGTGTGATGGATCAAGATAAAGCTGCCAGAAAACAAGGCAAAGCTTATTAATCGAAAGTATAACAAGATAAATTAAATACATAATAGTATGAAAAAGAAAAATGCTTTTTGAGTGTTACATTGTTGGCTTCTGCTATAACTGTCAATGTCTTCGTGTGACAAATCAAAAACACAAGAACCTCAAACTCCACAAACAGAGAAAGCAACACCTACAGATGGTATGAAGATTGCTTATGTAGAAGTGGATAGTATTATGACAAATTACACCTTTTGTAAAGACTATTCGTTGATTCTTCAAAAGAAAGGACAGAATATTCAGAATACTTTAGAGGCTAAGCAACGTCAACTTCAGGCTGCAGCTGCTAACTTCCAACAAAGGTTCAACAAAAGTGCTTACACTCAAGAGCAGGCTCAATCTGTTGGAGCAGGTTTGCCAAAGCAACAAAACGACTTGCAAGTTTTGAACCAACGTTTAAACAATGAGTTTCAAGTTGAGACAGAAAAAAGTATAACAAAAGCTTTTGAGAGATAGTATTCAACACTTCCTTGCAGAGTATAACAAAGACAAGAAATATGCGCTTATTTTGAGTAAAAGCAGGCGATAATATCTTATATGCTAACGATCATACAACATTACAAAAAGACGTAATTGCTGGTTTGAACAAAAGCTTATAAAGCCTTCTGCAGCAATGAAAAAGAAGATAAAAATAAGCTCTTTAATATGAAGATTGATCAACCGACTGCCCTTTACATTTTAAGGACAGTCGAGTTTTGTTATGTTAAAATGAAAGAATCTCTAAAGTAGGAGTGGGGAGAAGTGTATTTTTCTTTTAAGGGTAGAATATAGATGGTGAGAAATTTGAGCCTTTTCCCATTTCTCTTGTATATAAGGCACTATTCATATACTAAATGCAGTGACTTTGTTATGCAATAGCAGTTCTTTTGCAACTCAATCACATCGTTTTTAATGGCTCAACTCAATGCTTTTGTAAATCAACCAAATAGAGACTATTCTGCGAGTTAGTCGCTAAAGAGATATGTGCCAATAAAATAATTAATGGAAAATAGTGAGGTATTAATTACAAGTTAAAGTGCTATACGGTTTTTATGCGAAAGATTGCAGCTAATTCCATCTTCTTGTGTGAAGAATGAATCCTTATTGGCTAACTGATTATTTATCCCTTTTTGGTCGTATTTAATATTTTTGTTCGATGTCGATATAAAATATTTGTATTTACTGTTCAGCTGAAATCATAAAATATATTTGTCAGTACAAAAACTTAAATAATCAATAGAAGAGACCTCTATCAATTAGAAAATTATTATATCTAAATATTCTATTATGAAACTAAGTATCAATAAAGTATCTTTAGTATGGGTAGTTCTAACTATCATTGTTGTTGCAGAGATTATTTGTGGGTGAAAGATCAGATCATTTTACATTTGGAATATCACAGGTCAGGCAGATAATTATGTCTAAATATTTCATTTGTTGTATACTCTTATTTCTTTTGTTGATTTTTCTTATGCTATATTTATAGTAGAGAACCCATATAAAATGAATACGAGAACTCGAATAGTGCAAAATAGAGCATAATACAAATTGCTTTGTCGCTATTACAGTATCGTTCTAGTTGCTGGTTACTACTATTGTTATATCTCAAATAATTGCTGTCTTGGGTGTATATTCCAATGTCTGTGTTCTTAATTTGCTTTGCCAATTATTGAGAGTTTCAAATATATTCTGTATACACCAAGCATAAGTTAAGTCGCTCTCAAAGATAGAATATGTTTTATTAAAGAATGAAGCGGTGCTTATGTCATATAATGTAGATTGTATATTTTGGTGAAAATAATGGACTTATACATAAACGAAGAACCTTTCCATTGCTCGTAGGGCATATAGAAAAGGTTCTCTCGTATATGTGTAAGAGCTCAACTAGTCCTTTGTTTGCTCGTTTTCTATCGTTGTGATCAAAAGAATAATCTTACGCATTCTCATGTTTAAAGGAGTAACTTCAACATATTCATCTGCCTTGATATATTCCAAACATTCCTCTAAACTCATTACAGTCTTAGAATACACGTGTCTTATATCGCTCCCAGAAGCACGAACGTTAGTTAATTGCTTTGCTTTAGTTACGTTGATAACTGAAGTCATTATCGTGAGACATGCTCAACTACTTGTCGTAATAAACATCTTCACCCGGATCGATAGCTTTACCACGATCTTGGAAGCTTATCGAGTGAGTAAGCGAGGCTGTTCCTGTTTCCATAACAATCATAGAACCATTAACTCGGCGAGTAATCTCACCTTTAAAAGGTTGATATTCTTTGAAACGGTGGGCCATAATAGCTTCTCCCTGACTTGCTGTAAGCACGTTTGTACGCAAACCTATAATACCTCTTTGAAGATATATTGAACTCAATATTTGACACGGTCGCTGTGACTTTCCATCGAAGTCATCTCACCTTTACGGCGAGTAACCATGTCAATCATCTTGCAGAACTCTTCAGGAACGTTGATTGTTAGCTCTCCGGTTGGTTCATGTTTCACTCCGTTAATCTCTTTTGTAGATAACTTGAGGCCTGACCAACTTGAGTTCGTATCCTTCACGACGCATGGTTTCAATTAAAACCGATAGGTGAAGCACCACGTCCACTAACAATCAGCTATATCCGTGCTGTCTTCAAAGTAGACGAACTCGTAGAGCTAGGTTCTTTTTCTAGCTCTTTTGAAGACGTTCATTAATGTGTCTACTGTAACAAACTTGCTAACTACCAAAGAGTTGACTATCGTTAATTATGAGCATACTCGTGTGGCTCGTCGATAACTAATAGTGGAAGAGGTTCTGGGTTTTCGAAGTCAGCAGCCGTGTCTCCAATTCAAATTTATCAAGACCTACTACCACACAGATGTCTCCTGAGCTCACTTCTTCACGTCTTAGCGTGTCCCATTCTTCAAAAAGTTCTGTTCTTTGATCTTAGTTTTTCCTTAGAACCATCTCTGTGAGATAGTTTTGATTCATTCCATCTTTTAAGTAGCCCACGATGAACACGTCCAACGGCGATTCTTCCTGTATAATTTAGAATAATCTAAAAGATGAGTAATGAGCATTTGGGAGTTCCTTCAAGTTGCTTTGGGCAGGAATGTGCTAATTTCATCAGGAAAGGTAATCTATGTTGTCGAAGGTTGCCTATCGGCAGCCATCCAACCATTTTTGCACTTCCATGACAACAGAAAATCTAATTGGTCTTCAGTTGCGTTAAAGAAAACATCAAATCGAAAACGATTTTCGTAAACTTTCAGGTCTACAGTTGGGCTTTATCTACGCTTGTTTACAACTGGCTAGGGTTTCAGTCCAATCTCTGGTGCCTTTTGAAGTACGAATCTGTTTGTGGCATTGGGCCTTCAAGCATCAACAAAGTGAAGTACCAACCATCTGCATATTCAGTACTCGCTCACTCCTCCACCGAAATCAGAGTGTCCTGAGTATCTATAATATTGATTTTAGTGCCTTTCAATTGAGTAAGCGTTCTTTGAAAAGAATAGTATGCCCTCTTTCACGCTCCAAATCGTTCATCTAAAACTTGATCACTGTTGTCTTGTCCTCCTAAATAGCTTTTCCGGCAAGCATCATCTTATCGTCAAGAGTTGTCTTCATGGTCTACGTGTGCATAATTGCAATATTTCTTATATCCCGCATTGCTTTTACCATATAAATTCAAGCGAAGTAGTTTATTTTAATCCATACGGATACACTTTTTATTTTGCTTGATTAAATAATTATCATTACCTTTGCAGTCGCATTTTGCAAAATAACAAATTATCATTTAAGTTCCTTATTTAGATCACAGCAAAAATCTTTTGGACAATACGGAAAGTCTGCCTGATACTGGATCGCTGAGCCAGATGGTCATGTCCTCAACCATGTCTATGACGGAACCTCAAAAGAACCGTAAAGATTATGTAACTGCACGTTCTTTTGACAAAGTTAGTTGGTGGCCGTGTGCTTGACTATCTTTTATTACAGAGACATCGAGGTTATCGTGCAATTATCGGTAGGTCTTCGTCGATAACGTTCGCACTGCAACGCATTAAAGAACTTTTCAGCTTCTTTGGACTGAGAGATCTCTTTCTTTTTATATTCCATTCTTGTTGAGAATGAAAAGCATGCTAATACTATATAAATAGGTATGTAATTTAGGTTGTAATAGCTATTTCTTTTATAATGTAATTGCAGTCTAATTGCATTTAATAACAATTTATTTAATTCAAATTTCATCCTTTTGTAGAGAATATTATCTAAATGAGATGGATAGAAAAATCAAATGTTTTGTATTTTTGTACTCAAAAATAATAATCTTATAATAATGAATCTCTTAAAAAGTATTGGATTGATGGTGGTGGTAGTTGCCCTTTTTGCAGCTATCTCGTTCGCTTATTTCGTTCCAGCAGATATCGATGGTAGAATATTATACCAACATGATGCATCGGCAGGACGTGGACTTGGACATGAGTTACAAACCTATTATGAGCAAACAGGTGAGCATACCCGTTGGAGTAACTCTGCATTTGGTGGTAGCCAACATATCAAACGGCCCCATCTTATAAGAGTACCGACGTATTATCAAAAGATAATGCAAAAGTGTATCACTAGGACTTCTGATAATGTGTGGTATGTTTTCGCTATTTATTGGGCTTTTATATCCTTCTTCGTGCCTTTAATTTCCGTAAAGAACTGTCACGTTTGGGTTCAATTATATGGGCATTCTCCTCTTATTTCTTTATTATTATTGCCGCAGGACACATCTGGAAAGTGTGGGCGCTTGCTTATTTGCCTCCAATGATAGCGGGTGTAGTACTTGCTTATCGTGGAAAATACCTTTGGGGACTATTGGTTACTGCGCTCTTTCATGCATTTGAGGTGAAAGCTAACCACGTTCAAATGACCTATTACTTTATTCGTGGTGTGCTGCGTTATTGTGCCACCTCGTTGAGCGGTAACAGTTAAAAGAAATTTGCCCATTTTGCCAAGGCAAACGAGGCGTCTGTCAGTGGCTGGAGCGGCGTTGGCGTGCCTGCAGTCATCAGTCGTGACCTTTACCACCGCGATGAGTATGGTAAGGAGAGTATGCGTGGTAAAAGCGAGGCTTGAGAGAAGAATTCTCGCAATCAAACCAATAGTGGTTTAGAGAGAGATTATATCACTCAATGGAGTTATCGGAATAGAGAGACTTGTGGACATTGCTTTATTCCTAATGCCAAAAGGAGGAGCTTCGGTGCCCGTCTAGCAAGTAACGAGAGTGCAATGAGGCTGCCCTCAGTTTATGCGCAAGTATATGAACAGCTTTGGCGATGCTGGGGAAACTGGGTCCGAACAAGCGGTCCTGTGTGTGTAGCTGGGCGATTCGTCTTGGATGCTATTTTATATTGGGATTGTTTATTATAAGACTCAGTAATGAGAGTGGGCATTGCTCGCTGCAACGATGCTCGTCAATGCTTGTTAAGGGTAGAAACTTCATGCCTTCATACGAGATTCTTTATCGATTATGTTCCGATGTATGCAAAATTGGAACCGTTGCATCGATATTTGGTTATTGCAGAGTTTACTATTCCATTAGCTCGTGAATGCTTTTAAAGGACACTATCGAAGAAAGAGAGTACTCAAAAGCAAAAATATGCAGTATGTATATATCAGCTTTGGTTTCACTAGAAATGGGGTCAACTGCTCTTGCGCCTTCTGCCTCTTTCTTAGTAGCCTTCAGGCACAGTCTGCGAGAGATGCAGGCTTCTACTGAAATATTCAGCAGAATATCTATGGTCCGTGATACAATCTCACCCAAATGCGTGAGGCAATGTTCTCAGCAGACTGCTATAGAACACGATCTTTATCATCCGTTATGAAACCGCTGTGCTATTGCCTCATCGCTATAACAAAACTAAAAGCACGTCATGGTGCGTACTCATTGCGGCGTCACGCGTAGTGGATGTGGATGGTGAATAAGAGATATCTGATGATGCGATGTTCGTAGAGCAGTGTGAGAGATAATGAGCGAGAATGAGCAATACGAGACAAGATTATTTGCAAGATAAGTCGTCTCGATTATCGTGTACTTAACTTGGCATCAAATACTTCTTTCAGCGAAAATGAGACATCTTCTACAAGAGTGTTGGTGATATAACCCTGCAAAATTGCGTCGTTATCAAGAAATGATTGAGACATTACATCGCTCCAGAGATGCACAATGCTGGCGATCATGACTTATGCGGTGGAGATATAGGCGAGTCAGAATGGCAGAAGCTTATTTATCCTGATATTGAATATGCTTACTACCAAGTATTTCATTCTTCCTTCACGTAACCAAACAGCTCCTGTTATGAATCCGTCTGCTGCGCGACAGCGCGTATTTGTTGGATAAAGTTACTTATGTAAACAATGCAAAATGAAGAAATAGACAAGGTTGGAAAGATTGATTTACGCCATGAAGCGGTGGCGATAAGCAGTTCGACTACTTCTCCAGCATCTAATGCTCAAGGCACCGTGTCGCGAGTAGAGTTGGTTAGCTTCGCTCCTAATCGTTACAAGTATAACGTATCGTCTGAAAAAGGTGGGTAGTGTCTGCTCTGAGACATATTATCCAGTTTGGACTGCCACAATTGATGCGAGCAGCAGACTTAGGACGTGTTAATTACATATTAGAGCGTCGAATGTAGAGAAAGAAAGCTATACTGTGAATTGACTTCCCCGATCCGCAAAGCGTTCATACTACAGAAACATGCGCTACTGCTCGTTTGCAGTTCTATTGATCATTGCTCTTATTGCTTTTCTTGAATATAAAAGAGAAAGAATAGCAAACACTGCAAAATAATATTTAGGTATTAGATAGAATAAATCAGAGTCGACTTCATCTATAGAAGTCGACTCGATTTGTTTTCATCACTTTCTATATCGGTAAATACTAAAGTTTATTTTGTCATTCCTTATGCTTGTTTTAGCGTATATGGCAAGTCGCGATCGTCGTCGACACTCTTCTCAAGTCATTTCTATACAGAATGATAAACCTCTTCAAATAGAATGCGACGAGCATAGATCCCCACGACCATGCTCATCTGATGCCATCACGTCAATCACCATATTGATTTGGCAATCGCGGGCCAGATGAAGTCGCTTGATGAGTTTAAGCTATCAAAACCCTCTAAAGGACAAGTCGTAGCCTGCTTCTGCCATTGCAATCATAAATGTTTGGTACAGCCAAAGCACAACTTACAACTGGCTTCATTACTGGCCTTCGAAAACTGGCGAACTGATGTAAAGTGAAGAGTCCTATTGTTTGTGCAAGAGTTTTTCTTAAAAAGACTAACAGGACCGAACAAGCGATCATAAAGGAAAAAGGCATCACCTTTAATAGTATATAACCCATTCGCTTATCTGTGGTTCTTGGCGTTCTAAAGCGGATCATTGTTTCTTTAATATTCTAATGTTCGTAAAGTTAATATTTGTTGAGCGTAGATTATGATGCAACCTCGCTTGTTACGAATCACAACTAGTTTTGGCTGTTCTTGTTGCAGACCGATTGAAACATGTTTTACTTTATTTTCTTTAAACAATCTTTATCTATTACATGACAAGCTTCCCATAAATTAGTTGTCTGAACCTGGAGCTAGGTGGCTTCCCCATACATTGCTTCACGGTCTCTGTAAGCATCTCTTCAGCGTCGTACCCCACCTGCAATGGACAAACCTAATGTTCTTTAATGATTAAGCAATGAAAACATACGATATCCTTTGTTGGCTGGTATGATGTTATTCTTTCGTCTTAATTAATTAAAATATAGTCGTTTGCATCTTTCTTACTTAAATAAGCATTTCTTTTTAATACTAATGTTGATGTGTTTGGTGGAGTTATCAGTTTGATATAAGCCCGCAGCT
>BNJU01000675.1_pt1 | contig 95380 bp, 139 predicted proteins | sample 8539281 | NCBI WGS metagenome assembly BNJU01 (sample SAMD00202456, study PRJDB9452) | human saliva metagenome | isolation source: human saliva | place: Japan
ACAGGATTCAATATACCAATCTGGAACTTGGTGCTCAATCATCGACTTCTCCCAAGCTTCCGTTAAACCTTTACCCTTACGTACGGATTCCATAATCTTAAATGCATCTAATGACTCTAAGTTATGATCCAAAAGATACGTCATAATATCATCACGACATCCAATAACTTCATCAATTGTATGGCCCTGACGGATTAATTCCTGTGCATTTCCTGCCCATACGTCTGTACCATGTGATAAACCAGAAATAATAACCAAATCAGAGAACTTCTTAGGACGAGTTTCTTCGAGTACTCCACGGGTTGTACGTGTACCAAACTCAGGAAGACCAAGCGCACCTGTTTCCTTCTTATAGATTCTCGTATCTGCTTTTAACGCATCATCACAAGAGAATAAGGATAAGGTTTCAGTATCATTCATTGGAATATCCAATGGTTTTACTGTAGCAATCTTCTGCAATAAGCGCATTGCTGTAGGATCGACGTGACCTAAGATATCAAACTTCAAGACATTATCATGAATATCATGGAAGTCATAGTGTGTAGTTTTCCAAGCAGATGTTGGATCATTTGCTGGATACTGTACTGGTGTAAAATCTTCCGCAATATATTCATGTGGAATAATGATAATACCACCTGGGTGCTGACCTGTTGTACGTTTAACGTTTTGACAACCGTGCGCAAGATAATCTTTCATTGGTCTTCGCATGTTGTTAATCTTCATTTTTTCGCAATAACCTTGTACATATCCAAATGCAGTCTTTTCAGCCACCGTACCGATTGTACCTGCGCGGAATGCATGGTCTTCACCAAATACATCTTTAATAAATGCATGTGCACGCCATTGATATTCATTAGAGAAGTTTAAGTCAATATCCGGTGTCTTATCTGCGTTGAATCCTAAGAAAGTTTGGAATGGGATATTATGTCCATTCCCACGCATCGTTTCACCACAATGTCGACATACCTTATCTGGCAAGTCAAAACCAGAGGCAATCGTTGGATCATCAAAGAACTCGCTATAATGACACTTTGGACATAAATAATGAGGGCGAAGTGGATTAACTTCAGTAATACCAGACATTGTAGCTGTAAAAGATGAACCTACTGATCCACGTGAACCAACAACATATCCATCATCATTTGATTTCTTAACCAGTAAATGTGCAATGTAGTAATGCACACCAAATCCATTTCGGATAATATTGTCTAATTCACTATTTAAACGGTCCGTAACAATCTCAGGAACTTTCCCTTCAAAACCGTACATGCGCATCGCTGTATCATGACATATCTTTCGTAACTTATCATCAGAGCCTTCAATGACTGGAGGGTATGTTCCTGCAGGAACAGGTCTTACCTCTTCAATTAAATCAAAGATACTATTCGGATTCCGTACAACAATTTCCTCGATTAAATCTGGATCATCTAACCAAGCAAATTCTTTTTTCATTTCATCCGTTAAACGAATATGTTGGTCAGGATTCTTTGTGCGTAAACGTAACGCTTCATCACGAATATAAAGTGGATGGATTGTACCACCTACACCTTGTGACATGATATATACATCGCGGAATACTTTTTGTTCAGGTATACAATAATGCGCATCACTAGTGGCACAGACTGGAATATGTAACTTCTGTGCCATACGAATAATTCGTTTTTGTACTTCTTTTAAACGGTCAACACTAGGAATGCTACCTAATACAATGGAAGTAGAATAGTTGCCTAAAGGTTGTAACTCAATGTAATCGTAAAGTTTCATTGCTTCTTCTAAGCGAGCATCATCACCATTGCATGCAAGTTCAAATACCTCACCATTCAAGCATGCGGATCCAAGTAAAAGATTTTCCCTATACTTCTCAAGTGTAGAGCGTACAACGCGTGGTTCAGCAGCCACGTCAGTGCCCTCTTTTCCAGTTGCCTTTCCATTAACTGCTAGTGTATTTGTATTAGACTCTGTAACAAGTTTATATAGCGCAACTAAACCATCATGATTTTTTGCGATAGCACAAACATGACTTCGTCTTACTTTCATAAAAGACTTTGCAGACTGTAACTTGATTTGTAAGTCAGATATTGTCTTTGCTGCAAACTTATCCTTAGCATCCTTTAATAAACACAAGAAAACATCAGCTAATGCACCCGCATCAAAGTCGGCACGGTGAGCCTCTTCCTCATTGTAATTAACATGATAATATCGTGATAAATTACCTAAACGATATGCTCTACGATCAGGTAATACAGCACGAGACATATCCAAGGTATCAATTACAACGTTGGTTAATGGTTTTCTACCTATACGACGTAACTCTTCATTTAAGAAAAAGTAGTCAAACGTCGCATTATGTGCCACCAATACATCATCTTTGATATAGTCTAATATTTCATCAATCGCTTCCGCAAATGGCTTAGCATTTTTCACCATATCATTTGTAATATTTGTTTTTGATGTGATGAATCCAGGAATCGATACTGGAGGTTTGATAAATAGCTGTTTACGATCGATAATCGTTGAATTCTTAATACGAACTGCACCAAATTCAATAATATGATCAAAATAACAAGATAAACCCGTTGTTTCTAAGTCAAAAGAAATATAAGTTACATCGTCTAGATTTTCATCTGTCGCATTTCGAACAATTGTAAGTTCATCATTTGCAAGATTAAACTCACATCCAAGACCAACTCTAAACTCTCTATCAGGATCTTTTTTCTTTAATGATTGTGCTGTATTATACGCCTTTACAAGTGACTGTACGTCCGCATGATCTGTAATTGCGATACCACGATGTCCCAAGTTATATACATAGGTTACGATATCCTTAATATCACAAACACCATCCATTTCAGATAAGTTTGAATGCATGTGTAATTCAACACGTTTTGTTTCTGCCGTATCAACAATCTTTGCTTTTTCTATCTTTACTACATTAGATGCGATACAAGTTAAATCCATTGCATACTTATCATAAGAAATCGTTCCATAAATACGAACATAATCACCATCATGAATGGATGAGAGATCCTCCTTTGTTACACCGCGCCCTTCAAATCTTTTTACCGCGATCGCATCTGTGCCATCAAATACACTAAACGATTGAATTGTTCTACCAGTCTTACGTGATTCAATGTAATCATTTCCAAACACTTCACCTTCGAATTGAATATCTTCAATAGGATCATGTACATCCGCTAAGCTTATTTTTTCATAATCATCCTTCTTGGTACGTTGGTATTTATATGTTGGCTTCTCTTGTGGCTTTTCAACTTCTTCACTAACAACCGCAACACTAACTTCCTTTATTCCATTTTGCATCACTGGAATTAAAGTTTCCGTTAAAACCGTTACACCATGTAAACCAATGGTTCCTAAAAAGGACTCTACATGTTCAATATAACTACTTGCACGGTCGCAATCAGTCATACTAGCAAACGCATATTTGATAATGTACTTTTGGGCATCGAATTGGAAAGTACCACTTTCAAGAATACGCATTTCTGGATTTGCTTGAAAGAAAACATCTAAGTATTTTCGAATCTCAACTTGATTACAACGAGTCTGTTCTGGTTGTATGAACAATTGGATATTTGAGCCGGTAAGTTTTTTTAATTTATGATGAATTTCTTGATAACTCTCAAAAAGATAATACATTTGGAGTATGTAAGTGTAATTCTAAAAGATTACGTGCACGAAATAATCGAACTCTCTCAATTTCAATCTCTTCATATAAATCATCTTGATTATCAATCTTCACTAAATCTTTTTAAATATTGTGCCATACCTTACTCCTTTTCGTCCCCTTATTTTTAACATAAAATTACATCTCATTCTTGCTATTCTTAAATAAGAAAACACATAGAATTGACTATAAAGAAAAGTGACTAGAAGTCCTAGCCACTATACCGTTTACTTAAAGAAACCAGATAAGAATTTCTTAGCAGAGCGAATTCCAACATTGATTAATTCTGTTTCTGTACGATTACGAATCTTCTTAGCGATACGTCCAGTCCAGTCATTTTCTTTACTGCGTTTCGCATCTTCTTTTGCCTGTGCCGCTGCAAGTTTTTCTGTCGCTATTTTTTCTTTTGCAAGACGAGCTTCTTCTTGCTCTTGTTCCTTGATAGCATTCATACTTTCAAAGGCACTCTCTGGGTCAATATCTTTTTCATATTTACCATAGATAGAATCATGTTGAATTGTCTGCATCACTAGTGTTTCATCCGCAATCTGCATCGATGACATAGGCGGCAAGATCATCGTCTCTTCTACTATTGTCGGAGCACCATCTTCATCCAACACAGATACAAGAGCAGTACCCGTCTTCATATTCGTAATGCGTTCTGCAGTATCTAGATTTGGATTTGCGCGGAAGGAATCAGCAGCTAACTTAACTGCTTTGATTTCTGTAGGTGTATATGCACGTAATGCATGTTGAATACGATTGGATAATTGTGCAAGAACTGAATTAGGAATATCATTTGGAGATTGTGTAATAAAGAATACGCCAACACCCTTTGAACGAACTAACTTAACAATCTGTTCAATTTTATCGAGCAATGCTTTAGGTGCATCCTTGAACAATAAGTGAGCTTCATCAAAGAAAAATACAATCTTCGGCTTCTCTACATCACCAACTTCTGGTAAATCCTGATAGATACGATTTAATAACCATAACAAGAATGTAGCGTATAAAAGTGGATGCTGGAATAACTCTTGACACTCCAACATATTCATCATACCCAAACCACCTTCAGTACTAGATTAAATCATGGATTGAAAGTGCTGGCATACCAAATAAGTTTGTTCCACCCTGTTGTTCTAACTGTAATAACTTTCTTTGAATACCACCAATACTTTGTTTTTGTAACATTACCATATTTCAAAGAAAGCTCACTAGCATGTTCACCAACATAATTTGTCATTGCCTGAAGGTCCTTTTAAGTCGATAATATCTAAGTTCATATCTTGCGCAACTTTCAAGATGATTTGAAGGTTACCTTCTTGGCATCTGTTAATTCCAAAATACGCGCAAGTAATAAAGGAATCAAATTCTTCCATGATGGCACGAATTGGATGACCCTTCTTACGATAGACATCAAAGAAATGTACAGGAAACTTACGCACTTCAAAATCAGTGATACCAAGTTTTTCAAGTCTACCAGAAATAACAGATAAATCACCTTCTTGGATCATTCCAGATAAATCGCCCTTAACATCCGCGATGAATGTAGATACACCCATTTGGCTTAATGATTCTGCTGATAACCTTCAATGTAACTGTCTTACCAGTACCTGAAGCACCTGCAATTAAAACCATGACGGTTTAACATGTTTGGCAATAAGCGAATCTCTTTATCGCCTGCTTTTCCTAATAAAATATAGTTTTCTTTTAACATTTTTTCCTCACTAAATAACGCAAATACCACCACAGTCACGAATACGTAACTTGTAGCAACAATCTTTACCGAATGTAGATTCCATCAAGGTGATATATTCAGATGTCTTTGCGTGTGGTACGTATGCTTGAATTGTTCCTGCAAAAACCACCACCATGAACACGGCACGCACCATCATCACCAAGTACAGACTCACTCAAAGCTAACGCAATCGCGAGTGCTTGATTGTGACTATCACCTGGAATTAACACATTCTGTAGATACATATAAGATGAATGACCACTTTCATTTTACCAAGTGTAAGAACGTCTTAATATCATTCTTCTTTAATGCTTCTGCCTGTAGTTTTAGCACGACTTGTTTCATTTAGAAAGTGATATGCACGTAAAGAAATGCACGATCACCGACTTCCTTACGAATCTTAGCAGTATTCTCTAACAATTCGTTTAAGGAAATTTGGCTTAATACTTCCCTTACCAAATAATTTCGCAACTGCCTTTCATTTCATGAGGTACAGCACTATATTCATCACTTAAATCCGCATGGCTTGCCTTTGACGTCTGTCAAAATTAAGTCGTATCCATAATCTGCTGGATTAAATGGAATCGAGGTAACTTGTGGATTTTTCTTTATTCGCAAAATCCATTGCCGCAAAGCTACCTACAGAACATGCCATCTGATCTAAAAAGACCGCTTGCTTTCATGAAATATACATTCTCATGAAAACTGACCAATCTTGGCTATTTCTTCTGAAGAAATCATTGCGCCATTATATAAGTGACTGAAAGATTGTTCCGATTAATACTTCAAATGCAGCAGAACTAGACATACCACCACCAGAAAGTACGTTACTCTCTGAGTATGCTTTAAATCCACCTACTTTTATAACCTTGTAAAGCCAGCAGCGATACCACGAATTAAAGATTCTGTTGTATTCTTTTCAGCCTCATTAATTTCTAAATTATGCAAATCAACTGGCTAATACTAAATCCCTTTAGCGTGATATGTAACAATAAAATCATCTGTAGGAACAACTACCGCGATGACATCTAAATCAATACTAGCAGCGACTACATCGACCTAATTGATGGTCTGTATGGTTGCCACCTACTTCTGTTCTTCCTGGTGCACTAAAGATATGTGCTTCTTCATCCCCTAATAAATCTTTTGCTTTTAAAAGTACATTTTCATAGCGTACTTTTTGTGATGCAAGTGCTTCTGCACCATAGAGTGCTGTCAACTTCTCATCTAATTGACCTGTCTTAACTGCGTTAATGATATCTGTAATGACCATTGTATCCCCCTTATTATTTAGCCATTTTTCTCAAATGCATTTCGAGCCGCATTTTTGCTCTGCTTGCTTTTTAGATTGTCCACTACCTGTACCAAGTACTAATCCATCAACCAAAACATTCATCACAAATTCTGGTGCGTTGCTTGGTCCTGTTTTCACTAACCAGTTCATATTTTACTGTCTGTCGTGAATCAGATTGTACGTATTCTGTAGTTTTGTTTTTATAGTCATGAATCACTCCCACATCTTCAGGATGTGCAAGTCTTGGTGTAATCACTTGAAAGAATGTTATCAACCGCATTCATTCCTTGATCTAAGAATAATGCACCTAGGAATGCTTCAAACATATCTGCGATAATCGCATCCTTGTTTCTACCACCCTGTCTTTTTCTTCGCCAGAACCTAACAATCAACAATCATTGAGATGTAACTGGCGACCATAAATTGCTAATGCTTTTTCACATACAAGTTGTGCACGTAAACGTGTCATATGCCCTTCACTTAGATTCAAAGGATAAATCGCATTACTAGACCATAGTTGTAATACTGCATCTCCCATAAACTCCAAGCGTTCGTTATCATTCTTACTCTTATGCTCATGTGCATAACTAGAATGTATAAAAAGCTCTGTTGTACCATCTTTTGTATTATTTACCTTGATATGACGATTTTTCTAGCCATTCAATAATATTCAAAATCACACCTCCTAATCCGCATATTCCGCATTTTTTTCATTCCGCTTTTGAACGGTTTCTAATAATATCTGATAATCCGGATTATCTGCAGATTCCATCACTTTTAAAGCGTCTTTTCGCGCTTGATTAATCATTGCGGTATCCTCAACGATATTTCCCTAAAATAAAGTCTGGAACACCACTTTGTCTAGTACCAAGTATATCACCAGGCCCACGCAAACGTAAATCTTCATACGATATCTCAAAGCCATTGTTTGATTTAACAAGTACTTCTAAACGCTGTAATACACGTTCATCTTGACTAGCTGTTAATAACCAACAATATCCTTGTTCACTACCACGTTGGATACGTCCACGCAACTGATGTAACTGCGATAGACCAAAACCGGTCCGCATCATAGATAATCATCCCTGTCGCATTAACAACATTGACACCAACTTCAACGACAGTTGTAGATACCAATATCTGTATATCATTGTCATGGAATGCTTGCATAATTGCTTGTTTTTCGTCTGTGGACATACGACCATGCAAGCAAGCTACTTTATATTGTGGAAATAACTTCTGTATCGATTCCATCGTATCATAGACATTTCTAGCATGATATTCTTCATTTTCATCGACGGCTGCACATATAACATATAACTGTCTTCCACTTATAAGAAGACGTTTTACATCTTCTAAAACTGTACGAAAACTATTCTCTTTGATAAGTGTGGTGATAGGCGTAATTCTTCCCTAGCTGGCATAGTCTCTATCGTACTAACATCCATATCTCCAAATAAAGATGCCGCAAGCGTTCTAGGAATTGAGTAGCACTCATCAAAAAGGAAATCAACTTGCTCACCCTTTTGTTTTTAAAGCCTTACGCTGTGCAACACCAAAACGCTGTTGTTCATCTGCTATAGTTAATCCTAACTTATGAAAGGTTACAGTATCTTGAATCATACTGTGTGTACCTATCAAGATATCAATTTTCCCTGAAGCCACATCCTTTAATATCTCATTCTTCTTCGCAGATGATAAAGCTGAATATAACACTTCAGTTTTAACGCCAAATGGTGCAAGAACTTCATTTACTGATTGGTAATGTTGTCGAGCCAGTATTTCCGTTGGTGCTAGCATTGCAGCTTGATATCCGCTTAAGAAAAGCTGCATATAAAGGCAAGTGTTGCCACAACAGTCTTACCACAGCCAACATCTCCCTTGTACCAAAGCGATACATCGAATGCGTACTACCCATATCATACAAAAATCTTCTCTAATGTATCTCTTTGATCAGCTGTCATTTCAAAGCTAAGACTTTGAATTGCTTGCTGAATCTTCTTTGACGAAAAGATTTTCGGCTTTTTTGCAATGCGAATACCCTCCGTACTACGCATGAGTTGAATTGCAGTAAAAAAACGTAAAAACTCAGCATACTTTAATGTACGTACTGCAGCTTGTACTTCATTCATACTACTAGGAATATGAATACAACGATACGCAAGTTTGAGTGGTAGTAATCGATATGCTTGTCTGAATTCATCAGGAATATCATCAATTATTTCATCCTGTAATTGATTTAGAACAGAATGAATAATTGTTTGTAATGTCTTTTGCCGAATCCCTTCTTTAATACTATAGATAGGTGTAATAGATGCATGTTCTGCCAAAGCTCTTTGTATCATAGCTCATTGCAGTAACTTTACAGTTACCCTGATATACACCTTGTATTGTCAATATTTGGTTTAAATTTAACGACTTTCGCCCAAGGTCGATTAAATATAGTAATGGTAAGAATTTGCTCCTGAAAGCGCACTTGAAAAGTAGTTGTTACAAGTCTACCTTTTACGCCAACTTCTCGGAAGTTGAACAACTTCCCTTCAAAACCAGACTTTATCTTTTGATTTTTCCAATCTGAAAAAGCAGAAGTTGTAATAACCTCATAACGATATGGATAATACATCAAAAGATCATCTGTTGTATAAAGGCCAAGTTCATGTAATATTTGCAATCGCTTTTGAAGTTAATTTTAGTCTTTTATCACTTAAATCCATGTGTTTATTATACCATTGAACTTATAAAATGAATCTGTTTACAACGCAGCTTTTAAGCTTATTTAAGATTTCTTCTTTTGTAAGTTTAAAGTCATCATGTCCACGTAAATAATATGCAAAAATCTAATCCCTCCCAAAAAAATTGAATAAAGGATGTTAAACGTGCTGGATCATACTGACTATTATTATCGTAATAGTCTTCATATTCCGCATCAGCCGCAATTACTATTTTCTCTTCTTTTACATAATATAAAACAGCATCTCTTGTATGCGGTGTATCAATTTGAATACCTTTTACGTGAATATCACCCTAAATCAATTTCTATTTCACTATGAAAATGTAATATCTGCATTACATACTTGAATTGTTCCGATATCTGAATACTGCTTATGCATACAATCGTAACAAAACTGTATATCTTCTCCCTGTCATTTAAACGATCATGCATCGCCTCTTCTGTCCATTTCCAATTCTTTACTTTCTTTAAAGTATTCATTTGGTTTTTACAGAAGCAATCATTGGAACACTATAAGCAACCATACCAAAGGTATGATCCCAATGCTAATGTGTAATCGCTAAAAGCTTAGGTGGATTTTAAACCCAAAGTCTTTCACTTCCGATAAAAATTTATGGTAGTTTTTCAGGACTATTACCAGCATCTATCTGTAGTTAAACTTAGAGCCATGAATCAGATAGACGTAAGGTTGATCCGTTTCTGGATTGTTATCCATGTAATAAATATGATTTGTAAATTTCTTCATAGTTACCTCTTTGTATTTTTGTATACCCTGCAAATGCAATCATCGTACCAATACAAGATAAAATAGCACCAACCAGTAATGCATGTGATATACCACTAAAGTCAATTAACCATCCACCGATGATTGATGAAAATACTGCACCACCAGCTTGCATTAAATTAAACATCATCTGTGCTTTAACAGTATCTTTTCTCATCAATGATAATATTTGCATATTGCACAGATGCAGGAATATATATCGCAAAAAGAAACAACCTGTAAAGCAAAACCAAAAGGTTAAAGTCATCAAACGATGGAGATAACCAAACAATGATAGCTTTGATACTAAACATAATCATCGAAAATAAGAGTAAAGAAGATACTTTAAAACGACGACTAATCTCTTTAAAGCCAATCATACCTGGAAGTTCCATAAGTGCCATAAACGCAATGAGATATCCCATCTCACGATGATTACCACCAACATTACGCACAATGGAAATCGTAAAATTTGTAATAAAAAGCATGTGCATAATAGATAAATAACATCGCGATAGATAAAAATCATAAACTTAGGATTTTCTTGAAAGAAGACAAATCAATGAACTTGATCTCTTATTATCAGAGAATTGATAATCCTTTGCTGAAGTATGAATACGATGACGTATGATATACATGCATAATACAATGATTAATAGCGTAATGATAAACAATGCAGTTGGAATCGATTTCATTCCGATTCTTTTCAATCATGATACCCATCGCTGCAGAAAGAATCGCAAAACATAATGAACCACCAGCACGACATAAGCCAAAAGTTAATTTTTGACTTTTGAAGTATCCATTAAAAATTGTACAGATGTCAAAAATGCAATCACTGCATTTGCTAGTGTAATCATCACGACATAAATCAGTGTTAAAATAACTGAACGAACACCAATAAAAAAATAATCCAATAGAACATACAAAAATGATTGCAATCGACACGAAAAATATAGACATCGCATTAATTTTTTTCGAACGATCTGCTAATTCCGCAAAAAGAATGGCTGTAAGATTAATGCACATATATTTGCAGAAGCCAAGATATAACCTGCTTCAGAATTAGAATATCCACATGATAAAAGATAGGTTACTGAAAAACCAACAACCATGCAGTATGTCATCCAAAAATAACGATTGTAATGAAAAAAATATTCAATATTTAATTGCTTTGTATTATCCATATATTCCCTAACATATATATCATACATGAAGGATTTAAAAAAAGGAACATTCCACACAATTGGAGTGTTCCCTATTAGATTTATTCAGCACCGATAATGAAACTGTATACAGGTTGTTGACCATCTTCAACATCAATATCTACATTATAGTTCTGTTCTATAAATTGACGAACTTCTTCACATTCTTCATCAGTAGCTTCAGAACCTTTGATAAGTGTTACAACTTCTGTATCTTCATCACACATCTGCTTGATTAGTTCCTTCGTAACAGCTAGCTTATCCTTTTCATTGAAGATAATTTCCTTCTAAGATAGCCATGTAGTCGCCAGAATTAATCTGCTTACCATCTACTGTTGTATCCTTAACAGCGTAAGTAACAGAACCAGTCTTAACTAGTGTAATAGCTTCATTCATCGCCTCAGTATTTGCATCTACTTCTTCCTCTGGGTTGAAGCTAATGCAAGCACTTAAGCCCTGTGGTACAGATTTTGTTTCGATAACAATAATCTTCTTATCTCTGTAACTTCAGCAGCTTGTTTTGCGGCCATAATAATATTTGAGTTATTTGGCAAGATATAGATTGTATCTGCATGTACCTTAGAAATCGCAGTAACAAAGTCTTCTGTAGATGGATTCATTGTCTGACCACCACTAACAACATAGTTTACACGATAATCAGTAAATAACTTCTTCAATCCTTCACCAGCAGCTACAGCGATAATACCATAAGCTGCATTTTCAATCACAGCTTCTTCTGCTTCCATCAAGGATGGTTGTAAGTCAGATTGAATATCTTCCACTTGAACCTTTGTAAACTTACCATACTTCTGTCCAAGCATTAATACTTCCCCTGGCGTCATAGAATGTACACTTAATGCAAATGTATCTTCTTTTACAGCCAATTGGATATCATTACCAATCTGTTCTAATTGCTTACGAACTCTTTCTTCCTTAAAAGTCTTCTTACCGTTATCGCTAAGAGTAACGATATATTCAACACGATATCCAGAAGCTTTTTTTCACTAACTTCGCTCTCTGCATTGCCACCTGCCAGATTCTCAGTAATTGGATTTCCTTGTAGATAAGACTTGAAACCTTCAAGAATTGTTACATAACCCATCGCACCAGAGTCCACACAATGTGCTTCCTTTAGTACATCTAATAATTCAGGCGTACGCTGTAGAGAGGCATTTGCTTCATCGACAATATAATTTACAAACTCTTCCATAGAAGCTTCAGGATGGTCATTAATAAAGATTTCCCCATACTCTGAACTTTCTCTTACGACGGTTAAGATTGTACCTTCTGTAGGACGCATAACAGCCTTATAAGCCATCTTAGATCCATTTATTAAAGCTTCAGAGAATTCTTTCACCGTAAGTTCTTCTTTATCTTTAGCATACTGTGCAAATCCACGGAAAATCTGGGACAAAATAACACCTGAATTACCGCGTGCCCCCATTAATAAACCACGGCTGAAAATCTTCGCAACAGTTGATAGTGACTCAGATCCCACTTTTTTTGTTACTTCTGAGATACCATTCAAAATAGTCAAAGACATATTTGTACCTGTATCTCCATCTGGTACTGGGAATACATTCATGGCATCAACTGCTTTACGTTGATTGCTTAAATTGTGTGCTCCACTTTCCAGTAAAATTTTTTTAAAATTAAACCATTAATCTTTTTCCATTACAATAACCCCATATCCTTATGCTACGACGCGAACGCCCTGAACAAAGACATTCACCTGGGCAACTTCCTGGGAGAGTGACTTTTCAAGCATATACTTAACTTTCTTCTGTGCTTCGGTAACAACTTCTGAGATCTTAACACCGAAACTTACAACGATATATAAATCAATTTCTAAACCAGCTTTTACCATTACGAACAACTACACCTTTTCGTATAGTTTTTCTTTCTTTAATAGTTCAGCCCAGCCATCTTTTTAAAATTTGTTTGCTGGCCATACCAACAACACCATAAGATTCTGTAATTACTCCCACCAGCTAACGAAGCAACTGCTTCTTCTGAAACGGAGATACTACCATAGTTTGTTTTTCTTTTCAACTGTCATAAGTTACTCCTTACTAACGTTATGTATTATATCAAAATGGTTATTATTATACAAAATATGTTACCTGTATATCGTTTATTTCACAGGATTTTCATGTTACTGCGCAGGTGTTGGTGTATTCAAAACACCAGTCGAATAATATCCCTGCTGTGTAATTTTCTTGGAACTTATCATCAATAACCTCAATTCCTTTATCATCAATTGGTATTGCGATAGGATTCCCATTTACATCAATTGCAACATTTCCTTCAGCATCTGTATAGAAGTGTTTCTCAATTGGTAAACCACTTGCATCAGTACGAACATTACCTTCAGCATCATACCAATATGCAATATTTGTAACTGCTGTTGCTGTATCTGATGACTTCTGTTCCCATGGACAAGCAGCTGTATAGGCTACTTGATCTTTGCTAGTCCCCCACAAACACTTTGTTTTATCTGTAGCTTGACTGTAGATTGTAAAGTAATCATTTAAAATCTTCAGATTGTTATACGAAGCTACAAAGTAACTACCAATGCGCATGTGCACCAGTAATGCATGTGCATCATAGCGTAATGGATATACAGAGATTGTAGAAATCTGCTGCAAAATAGAATCATCAATCTCATTTAATGCGACTGATACTTTTTTTAATAAATCTGTATCACTAAAACCAATTAGATTTTGGAAGCGATGCGACTACTTGTCGATTGCTATCATCAATAGTCGTTTGCTCACCATTGCCAAACCAAATCAGTTCAGATCCCTCAGATTGATAGCCAACTAACTTCTTTTCTTTTACAGTAATTGTTACCGTATTACCACTGTTTAGACTGACTTTTGCATCCTCAATTAATGGATTAACTTCTAGTTTTCTTTCCACCAATACAGGTACTGTAAAATATAATTTTGAAGAGTTATTCACACCAGCAATTTTCTTAATATAGTCATCACTTAAATAATTTGTTCCATCAATTGATACCGCTCTAACAGAAGACATTGGTGATAGTAAATACATCACCATAATCACAACAATGGCGACTACCACTGCTAGATTAAATAACGCTGGTTGTCTCGAACGAAATAATTTAAGATTTGCTGCCAAACGCTTTATTTTTTAAAGATTCTTTCAACCGCTTCTGGAATCTTTTTCGAAATCTGCGTTTAATCGATTCTTCTTTACTTCCAATTGAACTTCTCACTTCCATCTTGAGATCAATATTATATTTATTTTTTTAACTTCTCTTTGAATTTCTTCAATCAAAGTCAAAATACTCAAGTGCGGTTGCTTTATGAACGTTCAAGATAAAATTACAATGTTTATCACTGACCATCGCCCCACCAATTTGTTTTCCACGATAGCCAATACCATCAATTAGTTGCCATGCATTATGTCCTTCTGGATTCTTAAATACAGAACCACAGCTTGGGAAGTTTAGTGGTTGTGAGTCTACTCTTCTCTTTCGGCGAGAATCCATTAATGCTTCAATCTCTTCTCTTGGCTTTGGTGTTAAACCATAACGTACACCTAAAATCAACCAATTTGGATTAGATTGGAAGATACTATGACGATAGGAGAAATCACATTCAGATACCTTTAACCATACTAACTGATGGTCACGATATACAAGTACTTCTTTGATAACATCTTTCATGCTGATATTATAAGCACCTGCATTCATAAATATACATCCACCTACAGTAGCAGGAATACCACTAGCAAACTCCAATCCAGAAAGACCACGCTTCATCGCTTCTGTCGATAAAGAAATAATTGAGCACCCTGCTTCTGCTACGAGGTCATTTCCATCAAAGTATTGATGGTTAAAGAAACGATCTAAGCAGATAACAACTCCCATTAAATTCATCATCAGAACAAAAGTAAATCACTACCCTTACCAATTACTTTTAAATGGAAGTTGATTCTCTTCGATAATACGAAAGATTCCATCAATCGCAATATAAGTTTCTGGGTATACAACATACTTTGCATTTCCACCAATACGTAGTGTTGTCATCGTTCTTAAAGGTTTATCTGCTTTCTGTAGTAGCGTAAAAGCTCAATCGCTCTAAAATTTTATCCATGTAATACCTCCTCAATCCAATCAATCATCTGATTTGCCGCATTCACTTTAGCAAGCTTATGGGCATTTTCTTTTAACTTGTTGCATCTTAGTTGATCATGAACAAGTTTATTTACAGTTGTAGCCAGTAATTGGGGACTCAACTCATTCTCTTCAATCATAATTGCCGCATCTTTTTCAGCTAGTTCTTTTGCGTTATAAACCTGATGGTTATTTGCAACAAATGGGCTAGGAATCAACACAGCAGCTGCAGGTAAAGCACAAATTTCTGAGATTGTTGTAGCACCTGCACGTGTAACAGCAAGTGTACATCCCTTTAATGCTTGTTTACCATCGATATATGGTACAAACTTTATATTGTTGAAATCTGTATTTTTGAAAACTGATAAGAATTTGCTTTTACCGTTTACAATTATAACCTGAAAGTCATAATCAAAAAAAGTGGAATTGCTTTCATCAATAACTTTTTGAAACGGATGATGATCCTAACGATCCCATCATAAATACAACAAATGGAATATCTTTAGATAATCCTATTTTCTCAATCACTTCTGGATTAAAAACAACATCCTTTACAACAGATGCGGATGGATTCCCTAAAATACGTACATTTGCTTTCGTCATCTGCAGTTTATTGCTTTCATAACATCCTACAACCGCATCTGCAAAATGACTTAAAAATTTATTTGCTTTACCAGCAAAACTATTCTGTTCATGTAACATTGTTTTGATGCCGAGATGATGTGCCGCAAGAATTAACGGAACACTAATATAATTTCCAAACCCAATACAAATATCTGGTTTCTCCTGCTTTAATATCTGTTTTGATTCAAAATATGCTTGCATCAACGACGTTGCATATTTCACTTTTGAAATAATGGAACCTGCTGTTGTTGTAATATGCAAACCATAGAATTTATAACCAGCATCTGGAATGACAGTGGCTTCCATACGGTTATCAGAACCCACAAAAATAACTTCATTTTCTGGATTACGTAGTTTCAATATATGTGCAAAATCTAGTGCAGGGTTAATATGACCACCAGTTCCCCCTGTCGCTATCATAATCTTCATAGGATACCTCTAATATCTCAATATTATTTTTAGCATAATACGCTTTTTAGATGGACAAAGTAAAAACAAAAGATGGTATCTACCGAAGTAGAAACCATCTATTGTGCTATAAGTTGGTCAATCTTTTTCCCAAACAACTTCTAAGCCTTGTTTTTTCTCAGAATTCACAGGAATTAATGCATTCTCTTGGATACCTAGAGTTGCAGAAATCTTTTTAAATTCTGTAACATTTGACTTCTCGATAACTTATCAATTTTTCGTGCATACCGCAAAGATTGCTAGATGTGATTCTTTTGCCATATTCAACCATTTGTATATCGTCATTACTTGGAACTCTTCTAGCATCCAATACAATAATCATTGCTTTTAACTGATCTCTTTTTGCAAAATATGGATCAATTAACTTAGCGAATGCCAAAGCACTTTGACGATCACTTGTCGCATAACCATACCCAGGTGCATCCGTAAATACAACCTTGTTATCGACAGAGAAGAAATTTAAAAGTCTTGTCTTACCTGGTGTCTTACCAGAGTATGCTAAGTTTTTACGATTCACTAAGCCATTAATAAGTGTACTTTTTCCTGCATTCGATCTTCCTACAAAGATAATTTCAGGTAAATCACTCACAGGCCACTGTGTCTCTAACGCTGCTGTCTTTAGCAGGAATGCATCATGGTACTGCATTAGTGCACCAACGCCTCCCTAAGCACTTGAGAAACAGTCTCAACAGGAATAAATGTAATTGCCTTTTTCACTGTTTCTGGTACATCATCTAAGTCACGAACATTATTCTTTGGAATCAAGACTTTCTTAATACCAACACGGTGTGCAGCTAACGACTTCTCTCTTAAGCCACCAATTGGTAATACATTACCACGCAGTGTTACTTCACCAGTCATCGCAATATCACGATAGACCGGTGTATCTGTAAGTGCAGAAACAATCGCAGTTGTTAGAGTAACACCAGCAGAAGGTCCATCCTTTGGAACTGCACCTTCTGGCACATGAATATGAATGTCATTGGAATCAAAGAATTTAGGGTCAATATTTAACTCTTTCGCATGAGCCTTTACATAGTCAAGCGCAATAGATGCACTTTCCTTCATAACATCTCCTAATTGACCCGTAATAACAAGTCTCCCTTTACCTTCGAAGTGGTTTACTTCAATCTGAAGTACATCGCCACCAAACTGTGTATAGGCAAGACCAGTTACGCAACCAATTTGATTCTTCTTTTCTTTATTACCATATTCAAAGATAATCTTCCCTAACCATTCACCAATTTGTTTCTTGGTAACAGTAATTGATTTCTTATTATCACGTAAAATTGCTAGAACAGTCTTACGGCATAATGACGCAATAATTCTCTCTAATTGACGAACACCCGCTTCACGTGTGTAATGACGAATCAAGTATAGAATCTCTGTATCTTTCAATTTAAACTGTGCTGGCTTTAGACCATTGTTTTTTAGTTGTTTAGGCACCAAATAATCCTTGGCAATACTTACCTTCTCGAGTTCTGTATAAGAAGATAAATCAATAATCTCTAAACGATCACGCAAAGGACCAGGAATATTTTCTAAGTAGTTTGCCGTCGCAATAAACATAACCTTAGATAAATCATATGGTTCTTCAAGATAGTGATCTGAGAATACTGCATTTTGCTCAGGGTCTAAAACCTCAAGCATTGCGTCACTTGGATCACCTTTGTAGTCAGCACCCATCTTATCTAATTCATCAATTAAGAATACTGGATTTAATACCTCAGCACGCTTCATTCCTTGAATGATGCGACCTAGCATTGAACCAAGATATGTACGACGATGGCCACGAATTTCAGCTTCATCACGCACACCACCCTACAGACATCTTTACAAACTTACGGTCTAATGCACGAGCAATCGACTTTGCTAATGAAGTCTTACCAACACCTGGAGGACCTACTAAGCACAAGATCGGGCTGTTAAGAGATTGTGTCATCTGCTTTACGGCTAAATACTCCATAATACGATCCTTGATTTTATCAAGACCATAATGGTCTTCATCAAGGACATTACGTACAGCCTTTAAATCTTCAATATCTTCTGTAGTTTGCCACCACGGAACTGTTAATAGCCAATCTAAATAGTTACGAGAAACACTTGCTTCTCCACTTCCTGGAGGAAGCATTTCATATTTACGTAACTCTTCACGTGCCTTTTGTTTAACATGTTCTGGATAAGGATTTTTTTCAATCTGTTCACGTAACTCAGCGACATCATCTGTCATATTAGATACATCACCAAGTTCTTCTTTAATAGCCTTTAGTTTTTTTCACGTAGATAGTATTCTTTTGACTATCATCAATACGATCTTTAACACGATCATTGATGACTGTCTCAAGTTCAGAATAACGCTGCTGTTTTTTTCCAACTCTTCAACGATTAACAATAAACGATCATTAACGTTTGTTGTTTCTAATAAACGCTGACGAGTTGCTTGGTCAAATAAACTAAAATATTGACCAAATTGATCCCCTAATGTTTCAGCATTTACACCAAGAGATAACTGTTGTACAACCTCAGGTGGAAATACTGCAGCTACCTGCGCCATTCCTTCTAATTTATCAACTACCTTTTTCACCAATGCGTATTCTTCGCTCTTATCACCATAAGAATCGGTTAATGGAGTAACATCTGCATACATTAGCTCTTTACTATCGTAAAGTTTCGCTAACTTCGCACGACGCATGCCAGTAAAAGTCACACGCATGAAACCTTCTTTCTTACGTACAACTTTGATCTTCGCAATTGTTCCGACTGTATATAAATCTTTCTCTGTTGGATTGTCTACCATAATATCATTCTGACAAACAAGCCAAACCATACTGTCGTATGAGGCACCTGCCTCATTCACGGCATTGATTGATTTTGGTCTTCCTACTTCAATCATTACATCATGTCCAGGGAATACAACAATTCCTCTAGTACATACGACAGGTACACGAACATTCACATTTTCGCTCATATTCATACCTCCTGAATCACTTTTTTTGAAAATAAGACGCGAGCAGCGTCTTATTAACATTCTATATTGTAAACGAATTACTCAGCAGTTTCTTCTACTTCGCTCTTCTTTTTACGTGTTGTCTTCTTTACTGGCTTTTCTTCTGTAGCTTCAGTCTTCTCTGCTTTCTTTGTTGTCTTCTTAGCAGCCTTCTTCGCAGGCTTCTTGCCACCAGCAGCGTTTTTCCTTAACGAATGCATAAGCCTTTTTCGTTACGAACATCACGCTTCAACATATCTACACTGATATATGTTTTCACTTGTTCAACTGGCATATTGTACTGTGCAGCGATGTTGTTGTATTCATTTTCAAGATCTTCTTCAGTTGGCTCTAAAGCTTCAACCTTAGCAATCTCTTCAAGAATCAATCTTAACTTCGCTGTCTTAGTAGCGTTATCAGTATATTCAGCACGAACATCTTCAATCTTCTTGCCCATCATAGATAAGTATTGGTTGAAGTTCATACCATATTGAGAAATCTGTTGTGCTAACTGTTGAATTTGGTTATTCACTTCTTCTTCAACAAGTACTTCTGGTAAGTCAATTTCTGCATTTTCAACTAACTTATCCATTAGTGCTGTATCAGCCTTGTTTTCAGCCTGAGACTTCTTACCATCTTCGATACGTGTACGAATCATGTTCTTTAAGTCAGCGACTGTTTCAACACCTGCAGCATTAACATCCTTTGCAAAGTCATCGTTAACTTCTGGTAATACCTTAGTCTTAACTTCGTTAACCTTAACTTTGAATACAACAGCTGCGCCCTTTAAATCTTCAGCATGGTAATTCTCTGGGAATGTAAGATTTAATTCCTTTTCTTCACCAGCCTTAACGCCAACTAACTGTTCTTCAAATCCAGGGATGAAGGAATGGGAACCTAATACTAAGTCATAGTTAGTGCCCTTACCACCATCAAATGCAACACCATCCTTGAAACCTTCGTAGTCAATATTTACTGTATCGCCTTCAGCAGCAGCGCCATCCTTAGTCTGAACTTCTGCATATTGCTCGCGCATACGGTTTAATTCTGCATCAACTTCTTCATCACTAACAGCAACTTCATCAAGATTGTATTCTAATCCCTTATAATCGCCTAACTTCACTTCAGGCATAACAGCAAATGTAAATACTAATTCAACACCATTTGCGTCAATAGACTTGATATCCAACTGTGGTTGGCTAATAGGTACTAATTTTTCAGCTTCTAATGCTGCACGCATCCATACGTTTGCGTTATCATCTACAGCTGTGATGAATCTTTCGTTATCAGAAACACGCTTTTCGATCAAAGCCTTAGGTGCCTGTCCCTTACGGAAACCATTGATAGATACATTCTTAGCAATCTTATTGAATGCCTTCTTTACTGCATCTGCCCATTCTTTACCTTCAATTTTAACTGTTAAATCTCCAACTGATTTTTCTTTGAGTGTCCAATTTGACATCTTATTAACTCCTTTTCGCTTTTTTATTGCTTGCATATTATACCAAAGATACAATATTTCGGCTATGTTTTTACTATATTACGGTCGATTTTAGCACTCGACCACTATGCCTGCTAATATCCTACAAAGTTTAGGGATGAAAGTCAATGCAATGTTTTCGCATATGCAAGTTGTTTAGATACTTTCTGATAGGTTTCTCCTTCATCCATCATATCTGATACTTGTTTCAGCATTGTTAATGCTAGATCTTCTGCTTCGTCCACATCATAAGACAGCGGTAAAAATACATATACTTCATGAATCAATAACGTCCTAGCCATCTCATAGAAATCAGGATGATCATTTTCTAACCAGTCTTTTAAATAAGACTGTGCTTTTAAAAAACCTTCATTCTTATGTACAGGAACAATATCATCTGACCAGAATGTATATTCAACGCCATTCTTAATCAGTGTAAACTCATCAGAAATTTCTTGTTCAGCAAGACCTTCAATCAATAACGCAGCTGCCTCTAGGACATGGATCTTTTAGATAAATAATCCTTTAATCTCAACAAGGCAATCTCGTAGTTACGTGTTACTAATACACTGGCAGCTGCTAGTTGTGACTTTGGCTTTTCCTTTTCAACTTTTCTTAATAGAGAATCCAAACTATCTTCTCTATCTCTTTTTCATCACTCGAGCTGATAGTTTAGTTCTCTTTTATAACTCTTTAATTTTTTTGTTCGATATCAATAGGAATATATGGCATATTCAATTCTTTTTTTGAACTAAGAAATTCGCATCACCATATTTTGCCTTGTTGCATTAAATCTTCTATCTCAGTAAGAATTTCATCGTAGTAATTTGTCATATAGCCTCCTAGATAAAAGATACCGTCGACTGATTGCCGACGGTATCTTTTTCTATATGGCGTCCTCGAAGAGATTCGAACTCTTGACCACACGCTTAGAAGGCGTGAGCTCTATCCAGCTGAGCTACGAGGACAGCACAAATAATATATCAAAAATATCTATCAGTTTTCAAGATTAAATTTACATTTTATATCGTTTTTAATTCTGCAGATACTTGTTGTCCATCAATATGTAAAATCATATACGATGGTTTGGAACCGTCACGGTTATAACTTAGTGACCCCGGATTAAATAAATGAATCTCTTCGAACTGTTCATCATATGGAACGTGTGTATGTCCAAAACATACGATATCACAACCACGCTCTCTTGCATGGCGTACTAAACCAAACAAAGACCCATACCCAATATCATGATGACCATGCACCAATAAAATATGGTGGCCTTCTACTTCAAATACAAGTTCAGACTCATAATCACCGTAGTAATCGCAATTACCTTGTACGCATGCATACCCTTCTGTTAATTGCCTAGGCAGTTCACTATCACCCGCATGTAAGTATGCATACGCATCGGGATACATCTTGCGAATCTGTTTTAAACATTCCGTTTGTCTATGAGAGTCACTCACCAATATAATATCTTTTGACATTTCGTTCACCGTTGTACATATTATAATGAATCTTTGTCATACGTAAAAGAGATAAACATGTTAAAATACCATTAAGGAGCGTATTTATATGAATATTTATCCCTACAACATGTATTTCTTATATGCCGCATGCGCATTTCTCATATGTTATCTCATCATATTTTTTTATTAAAAAAATGATGAACTTTCAAAAAAATTAATAAAGACTACTAATGTTAGTATTCAAGTGATTAAAGCTAAAGTTGATCATTTACAATACGTTTCAAACGCAATCAATGAGCAAAAATAAAGTAAAGAAGAAAATTCAGAAGCAACTCATTAAGATTCTTCTTCCTATCGTTGTTTCTATCATTCTAACTTATCGTCAAGATGAGGACTTACAAGGCCTTTAAAGGTTACCTAACAGCTGGTAAACGTGAGTTTGTAAGACGTGGTAATAGTGAAAGTCTTCAAACGTATATTCACCAAATAAAAACGAATACCGATGTGCTTTATGCATCGGTATTTTCATATGCTTTGATGCAATGCATCATATACAGCTTTTGCTACTTCTAAAGGTACAACCTTTGCAATATCTTCAACTGTTGCGTCTTTTAGATTTGTAAAGTTACCGAACTCTTTTAATAATACTTTCTTACGTTTTGGACCCACACCAGCAATCTCATCTAATACAGATTTTGTCTGTGCCTTTGCACGTAATTTTCTATGATAAGTAATCGCCACACGGTGAACTTCATCCTGCATACGTGTTAGTAAGAAGAATAACCCTGAATCTTTATCGATTTCAAAGATATCACCGTTTGTATCCATTAAAGCATTCGTACTATGCTTTATCATCCTTTTACCAAACCCATTAATTTAATTGTATCTGATAAATCAAGGGAATCTAGAATTTCCTTTGCTGCGTCAATCTGTGTTCTACCACCATCGACGATAATACCATCTGGCATTCTAGTCCCTTCTTTTAGCATACGGAAATAACGGCGATAGATAACTTCCTTCATTGAATCCACATCAGAATTCCCTGTATGTAGCTTTATATAAGCGATAACTCTTACGATCTGGATATCCATCTTCATATACAACACATGAGGCAACTGTAAAAAGCCCCACTAATATGAGAGTTATCAAATAACTCAACACGATTCATTGGATGTTTTGCAATTTCACAAAGCTGTGATACAGCTTGTTCTGTTAATGTATCTTGTCTTGCGACCGCATTGAACTTAAGGTCTAATTGTTTTTAGCATTTTTCAACGCACATATCTAAGAGTTTCACTTTATAACCCTTTTTGCGGTTGAAAGATAGGCATATCTAATACTTCTTGTAACGCTGTAATATCTAGAGTCCATCGGCAATACCAATTCGCGTGCAGATGGATGATCTTGGTAATACTGTACTAAGAAAGATGTAAATTCTTCTTCTGCATCACCATAAAGTGGTCTAAGACGGAATTCCTTGTTCAGAATTGTTCCTTCACGCACTAAGAATCCAGTAATCGCAAGATAACCTTTTTTTAGCATACCAAGCAAAAACATCACGTGAGCCACGGTTATCTTTTTCAATATTTTGCTTGTCATTTACTACATGGCGTATTGACTCTAACATCTCTTTATATTCTTGCGCTTTTTCAAACTCAAGTGCTTGGCTAGCTTCTAACATCTTTGTTTGTAACTCAGCTTCTACATCTTTGGTATCACCATTCATGAAACGAACAACTTTATCGCTCATCTCATCATAGACCTTTGGATCTATATCAAATTCACATGGTCCAATACATTGATGCATGTGATAGTACAAGCATACCTTAGGTTCCAAGTGTGTACATCTTCTGAATGGATAGAGTGACTGTAATAGTTTCAAAGTTGTTCTAGCAGCTGTCGCATCTGGAAATGGTCCAAAGTACTTTGCCTTCTTATCTTTCTTTGTATCGCGTGCTATTAATAAACGTGGATACTTTTTCTTTTCGTCAGTTTGATATATGGATAAGATGAATCATCGATGAAATTGAATATTATATTTTGGACGATATTTCTTGATTAAGTTAATTTCTAATACCAAAGCTTCTTTTTCACTTCGTGTGACGATAAAGTCAAAATCATCGATATTACTAACCATTTTAGTCGTCTTAAAATCGTGCGCACCAACAAAGTATTGGTTCACACGATTATGAAGATTCTTTGCCTTACCAACGTAGATGATTTCTCCGTTTTTATCCTTCATCTGATAACTACCTGGTTCATTTGGTAAGTTCTTTAGTTTTGCTTTGATATATTCTTTATCCATTGTATTCCTTTAGTATAATGTTACTACAGTTGCACCAGTTCCACCTTCTTGAGGCATTCCTAGTCTAAATTCTTTAACCGACTTATCATTACGTAATCTATCATGTACAGCCTTACGTAACTTACCTGTACCATCTCCATGAATAATACGGAATGTCTTAAGACCATGAATCTTTGCTTGATCCATATAGTCTTTCATCTTTTCAATTCCTTCATCTACATGCATACCAATTAAGTTACATTCAAGTGACATGCTTGCATAGATGTTATGTGAACGTATATGTACAGATGTATTTGTCTTGTTCTTTGGAATGACATGTGAACTTGGGCGAATCTGATTTTTCTTTACATGAATCATTCTACCATTAAGACTCACAGTAATTTCTTTTCTTCCAATCTTGATTACTTCGCATACTTGATTGGAAGAACGTAGTTCTACCGCATCACCAACATGATAGGTGATATCGTCATAATTCGTTTCATCCACTTCTTCGAGTGGTTGAATCTTCTTTAATTGATTACGTACATTGAGCACTTCATGATACTTTGCTTGTTCATTGCGCATTTGTGCAAGAATTTCATCTGCCTTATGTTGTGCTTCTTCAATGTATTGGTTGGCTTCAGCTTGTGCATTCTTTTGCCAATCATCTTTTTCTTTTAAGAGTTGATTACGCTCTTTAATAAGAGATTCCTGTAATGCCTTTTACTTCCGCAATCTTTTTGACTAAGCTCATCATTCTTTAAGGTTGTTTCATTTAACTGTGTTTCTAAACGTTCAATCAAAAATATCTTCTTGTGATTTGGCTTGTTCTTTTTAAGAAAGAAGCATACTTTAATAATTGATTTAGGCAACCCATATCGTTCCGCAATTTCAAAACGCATTCGATTGTCCTGTTAAACCTTCGATAAAACGATATGTAGGCTCTAGCTTCTCTTGGTCAAATTGAACACTTGCGACCATAATATCGTCGTGGCGTTTGCCATATGCTTTTAAACGGCCATAGTGTGTTGTTGCAACGCATGTTGCTTTAACATCTCTTAAATAATTCAAGATAGAAATTGCTAGACTCTCACCCTCTTTAGGATCTGTACCAGAGCCAACTTCATCCATGAGTACTAAACTATTTTCTGTTGCGCTACGAATAATTTCAGCTTGTTTCTTGATATGTGCACTAAAACTTGATAAAGATTCTACAACAGATTGATCATCACCAATGTCCACAAACACATTATCAAAGAAAGGAATGATAGCACTTTCTGCGGTGACAGGAATACCAACATAAGTCATTAAGACAAATAGACCAATCACTTTCATAGATACAGTTTTGCCACCTGTATTTGGACCAGTAATTAAAAGAATACGTTTTGGATCACGTAAATGATAGTTATTCGCCACTACCTTCTTTGGATCAATAAGAGGATGTTTGGCACGTATAATTTCAATTTCCTTTTGTTCTGTGAGTTCGGCCGCAACACCATCATGAAGTTTACCCCATTGAGCTTTCGCAAAGATAGCATCTAAGATACCACATGTTTCAATATTGGATATTTCTTCATCCGCAATCGATGCTACACTTCTTGATAACATCGTCAAGATACGATGAATCTCCTCTTTTTCTTTCTCAACAAGTTCCATCTTACGATTATTTAAACCAACAAGTGATGCAGGTTCAATATATGATGCTTGTTTTGACGCACTATCACCATGCAGTAAACCACCATACATATTCTTATCTGATGCTTTCACCAAGATAACTGCACGACCATTTCGCATTGTCACAATAGAGTCAACCACACTATCTGAATGACTTACCACAAATCGATTTGCGGCAGTTGCGATTTCACCATCAATGCGCGATAAACTACTACGAATCGACTTTAACTCTGGCGAAGCTTTATCCATTACTTCACCATATTGATTTAAACAATTACCTATCTCTTTTGCGATTTTCTCATGAACAATTAATGTATCATATAGGTCTTGTAGATGTTCGTGTGCTAAAGCATTCATCGATTTAAAATAATTTAATATTCCTTGAATGCCTTGTATCAAAAACATCTCATCAATTAATTCTTGTGCAGTTAAAGTTCTACCCTTTTTTTGCGTTTAATAAAATATCTTTTAAATCCTTTATTTGAGACATTGGTAAACGATCTTCATGGATACACATTGCAAGTGCTTCTTTCATGTATGCATGTTCACGACGTATCACAAGTGGGTCAAATGATGGTTTGATGGTATCTACGTATTCAATGCCAAGTGAAAAAGAACATTGTTTTTTTACCTGTTCTAATATCACATTCAATTCTAGACTACCAATTACACTCATACTAACTCCTATTTCATCAGTTTACTTTCATCAACAAACCCATTATCTTTTAACCAGTTTTCAACTGCATTTCGTTGTAAATCAGTTAATGACTTTGTGCCATCTTCAATCTTTGAAAAACCTTCACTACTAAATAATGGCCCTAAATAATCCTTTGCAACCAGCTGTGTCACTTGATTTACTTGTTTAAACAAGGAATTTTCTACAATATAGCTACCATTCTTAAAGAGTGGTGTACATAAGAATACCGTAATCACAACAATCCATACAAAGGCCTCTAAAACACCAAAAGCAGCACCTAATAGCGCACTAATCGCATGAATTCCAGGAACTTTATGTACGCCCTTTGCGATGCGGTCAACTACAAAGAATAAAATACGCAAAACTAAGAATAATAAGATAAACCAAGCTATCTGATTAACATATGTTTTCGCAACTTCCTCTAATGGCGAACCTGCTAAACCAAGAAATTTACTCGGAACAATTGTAACGTATTTTGCAAATACACCACATAATATCCAAGCAATCCAATATGAAATAATAGAACCTACAAGTCCTATCAACCGACGTAAAATACCGGTATTGTATCCTTGCGCTGCTTTTAAAACAAAAAATATAACGATAAAAGCACTAAAATAAATTGCCCAATTTTCTTGTAAAGTGAACATAAAGAATCCTCCTCTATAAAGATGATAAAACAAAACAGTGCAAACTTCCAACAGCATGATAAAAATATAATGCATGAATAACACAATTACTTTAAAACTCAAATCGATTCAAGAGGAACAATTGTTCAAAACTTTTAGCGAATTTCAAACTACACCTCCACAGTATGCAAAATGGCAATTAAAACCAGAAAACTGTGTCATTACTTGTTATACATCAGGTAAAACTGTATTCCAAGGAAAAGACGCAAATGTATACGCAGCAGCTTTTATGCAGGGACAAGATGAAATTCCAAATACCGCTACGACAAATCAATATCCCCAAGCGGGTAGTGATGAAGTTGGTACTGGCGATTACTTTGGGCCAGTATGTGTATGTGCTAGTTACGTTACACAAGATAATGTCGATTTCCTTATAAAGCTTGGTGTACGTGACTCTAAACAAATGAGTGATGCGGATATGTTAAAGATTGGACCTTTACTCATGGAGCGTATTCCTCATAGTTTATTGATTGTACCTCCACAAAAATACAATCGAGTACATGAGTCAAATAACCTAAACGCTATTAAGGCAAAGTTGCATAACCAAGCCTATATCAACCTTGCTAAGAAAATAGAACTTCCAAGTTTTAAGATTATTGATCAATTTACACCAGAAACTTCTTATTATCGCTATCTGAAAAATGAGCCACAAATTATTCGTGGTATTCATTTTGAAACAAAAGCAGAAGATAAATACTTATCCGTCGCTGTTGGTTCTATCATCTCACGTTATGGTTTTCTAAAAACATGGGAAGAAATGGAGAAAAAATATAACATGACTCTACCGAAAGGATCAGGAGATAAAGTAGATATCGTTGCACAAGCGTTTGTTGAACGATATGGACTCGAGCGCCTTGGGGAAATTGCTAAATTACATTTTAAAAATACAGAAAAAATACGTGTATGAATCATCAATACACGTATTTTTATAACTTACATATTACTATTATGAGAATGAGATGAAGAACGATTTGCGTTTCTTCTAGCCATCAGCATATTCTCTAACGTGATGACAATCGCGACTACAGTCGCTTCTTCATTTACATCATACAAATCAATGCAATATTTATCACGCATAGATAATAGTTTCTGTCCTACAACTGCAATGACACGTTCTTGATTGTTATATAATACAAAGTTCAAATTTGTAAAAATCACCCTGTAAAGTCCAACCAAGTTCATCAATGGTAAATTTCATATCCAAAAAGCGGAATAAGTCTTTAGAAAGTTCAAATGACGTTCCACCAACGATATCAATGTAGTGAATTAAAGTGAAGTGAAAATAACTTTCTTTTCAATCGTTGCGACAACTCTATCTTGTGCATCCGTAATCGTTGTTTCATTTGTAAAAGAAAATAATTTTTGAAGATGAATGATAGACTACATTATCATTTTCATCCGTTACATCAATATCTTTATGAAAGCTAAATAAATATCGACTCGTATAGAGTGATTTTTGCTGGTTCACCATAGTCATTATAATTACGAATATCGGTTTTCTCTCCTGCAGAGTGATATCTTTGTAATGTTGTCGCAAAAACAAAAAAATTCCTACAACTAAAAATCACCATCAGAATAAATACTGGCTGCATTATCTCAATATACATAATGATTCCTCCTAATGAACGAACTTTATATCTACTACTATAGTATCACGTTCATATCATAAAAGAAAAAAACAGAATATCACTTTAAGTGTATATTCCATTCTTCATTTACTTTTTGATAGTAAAACTCTGTAATATCAGGATCTTCAAATACACGAATCAAAACATCCATATCGACTGATAACTTTAATTTCAAGAAGTCTTCACGCTTTTATCCAAGATACATTTTCCCTCATTAGAAGAGATAATATCACCAGTAAAAGTATTACATGTATACAAGAATACGATATACCGACTACCATCAGAATTTACCCAATCTTTCACTCCGCAAAGTTTAGGGTTTTGAATATTTAATCCTGTTTCTTCTTTTACCTCACGGATTACAGAATCAACAATCGATTCATCATCCTCTACATGACCACCAGGAAAGGTAAACCCCGGCCAATCTTTCTTTTGTCTATCGATAACAAGGATTTCATCACCCTTGGTAATCATGCAAAGATTTGTAAGTGTTACTAATTTTCTTCTGTCCATGCATGTCATTATAAAAGAGTTAATGATAATTTGAAAGAATTATTTTAACATCCAGCTTTCATCACTTGGATTATTTCTAAAGTGTAAGAGTGCTTCTACATCACTGTCTTTGATGTAATTTTCTGCTACTGCAACTGATAACAGTGTATCGTAATCAGAAGCAGATACATTCCGTACATTGTGTTCTGCCAAACGCTCTGTCGCCTTACGCATACCATATGTAAAGATAGATGCGATACCTAATACTTCCGCTCCTTCTTTACGTAGTACTTCTACAACTTCAACGGCTGACCCTGCAGTAGAAATCAAATCTTCAATAACCACAATCTTTGCGTTATCTATGAGCTTTCCTTCAATTTGATTTTGACGTCCATGATCTTTTGAAGATGTACGTACATACCCCATTGGTAAACCAAGTATTGTGGCAACGATTGCCGCATGCGCAATACCTGCAGTACTTGTACCCATAACCATATTACATGATGGATATTCTTTACGAATAATTTCTGCTAAAGCATTTTCTACATCTTCACGAACCTTTGGATAAGAAAGCGTCAAACGATTATCACAATAGATTGGAGACTTGATACCACTCTGCCCATGTAAATGGATCTTGTGGCTTTTAAAAAAATACTGCTTGAATGTCTAATAGGTCTTTTGGCAATTACGTTTTTCATCTTATTCTTCTCCTGTCTGAAATTGTTTTTGTGGCTAAAGCGATACGCTTCTACTGGATTTTCTGCTTTTTGTAATAGATCTTCCTACAACGATATAGTCAGAACCCAATTGATGTGCAATTGCAGGTGTAGTCACACGCTTTTGGTCACCCTTGCTATCTGTCACAAAGCGGATACCTGGAGTAACCGTTTGGAAAGTCTTCGCCACATACCTTTTTAACAATTTCTACTTCCAATGGAGAACATACTACACCATCACAACCTGCCTTCTTCGCATTTAATGCGTATTGAGCAACTGTTTCCTGCATCGTTTGTGGAATGAGTAATTCTTCGTGCATAACTTCTCTGTTGTACTGGTTAATTGTGTTACCGCAAGTAAGATTGCCTTGCTACCATGATCATCTAATGCCTTTACGTGCAGCCTTCATCATTTCGATTGTTCCTGCCGCATGGACATTGACCATGTCAACATCCAACTGTGCAAGCATGCTCATCGCATGATAAACCGTATTAGGAATATCGTGTAATTTCAAATCAAGAAAGATTTGATGTCCTTGCTGCTTGATTTGTCTAACGATTTCTGGACCATTACCATAGAAGACTTCCATACCAATCTTGACATATGGTTTTTCATCCTTGAATTGTTGTAGAAACTCTAGTGTTTTTTCCTGGCTGTTAAAGTCACATGCGATGATTACTTCTTTACTCATTTTGTTCTCCTCCTGTATTTTATATATGAATTTGATTATAGTTTTTCGTATGCTTCTACGTCTAATGCTCCTTCACTCTTTTGCAACAGCGATTGCACAAGCACTATCACCAACTACATTGAGGGATGTTACTAGCATCTCAATCGGACGGTTGATTGCGAGAATTAATGTATATGTCATTAATGCAAGTTCATTGTTGAAACCTACACCACTTAGGATTGTAAATAGAATGACTGCGCCTGCACCAGGTGCTGCTGGTGTTCCTACAGATGCAACGATTGCTAAGAAGCCGATTGTAAGAATACTTGTAAATGTCATTGGATATCCAGCACATCCAGCAATAAAGATCGTTGCGATAACCTGCATAATTGCAGTACCATCCATGTTAACTGTCATACCAAGTGGCAGTACAAAGGATGCGATTTCCTCATTTACACCAAGTTCTTCAATAGTTGTCTTCATGTTTAGTGGAAGCGTTGCGGCACTGGAAGATGTTGAGAATCCAAATAACGCTACCTTAAATATCTTCTTAACAAATGGAATTGGATTTAAACCAGTTGATAATTTAATAAACAACGCATATCCAGTCACAAGCACAAGTAATAAGATACATACTGTTAAGAGTACATAAGCGATAGCAGGTTGTAGGTGTGTTACACCATAACTTGCACAAGTTCTAACAATTAAGCAGAAGATGGCAATTGGTCCAAAGTGATTGATAACAATATCTAGGAATACCGTTATAATTGCGCTAATTTCTTCGCATAGTTTTACAAGTACTGTAACTTTATCCTGTAAGTGATTGATACAGATACCTACCATCGCTGCACTAACTACTACCGCAAGTACTGCACCGTTATTTCCCAAATGCTGTAGTAATATTGTTTGGAATCGCATTAACAACAATCATAAGAGGATTTTTAGCAGCTGTTCCAGTAGCTTGTGTTAAGTCTACGGCACTATTGGTAAATACCCCTGCATTATATGCTACAACCCCTGCCAGTGCCGCAATCATAATGGCACATATCGTTGTTAACATAAAATATCCAATTGTCTTACCAGAGATACGACCTAACTTCTTTGTATCAGAAATATGTATCATTGCTAGTACAATACTTGTAAATACCATTGGAATGATAACTACTTGTAATGCACGTACGAATAATTGTCCAACAATGTAGAAGATACCAATCGCTTTCTCATTTCCTTCGGCAGAAATATCTGCGAAAAACAGATTATTAATCGTATTCCATAGTTCTGCCTGATTTCCCTTCATTAATATTTCTCTTAGAAAAAAATCACTAATAAACCAACAATGAGACCACAGCCTAATGCACCCATCATTTTTCACTGTCAGATTTTTTTCGATGTCTTCTTCATTTTACTTTCTCCTTTTTCATAAAAACAACCTTTGCACAAAATATACAAAGGTTGTAAGTAATCTATTACAAGTTCCTCTAAAAAAACTACTAGAGTGTAATCTATCATCGCCTTCATAGTATCTCGTACTATATTAAAGCCTGTTTTTTCTGTTAATTAGGATACAATATTCAATCTGATTCGTCAATCATGAATTAACGAACTTAACGCATCCCTCTTCGCTATCATCTGACTAAGAATTGGTAGAGAATTAAAGATATATAATCTTTTCGCATGATAGTCATGTTCTTCATTTGCGGCAAGCAATAATGTAAAATTTCCTTCACTTCATCACTATCATAATGAAACATGTCTGGATGTTGTTTCATATCGTCTATTTGCATCTTTACCGTTCGATACGCAAAATCCTTTGTACCTGTCAGTGTTAATACATAAAAGTCGTCCGCTGTATATCCTTGTGCAATAATTGCATTTTCTAAAAAGTTGTGCTGTCCAAGTTGGATTATCACGACCATATTGCGCTACTGTAGTACGGTTTCCCCAGTATAGCGATCCACTAAAAAGGCACATAGTATCTAAAGTATCTCATGCTATCCATCATGCGATACCATGTTGTAACAGCACCCATGGAAAATCCCAAGAAGATACGATGATCTCTTGAAACGATTAAGTCTTCTTCACTTGTAGAACTAGCATATGTACGATATGCATTTTTCAAATTGTGGTATCAAATCATTCTGTAGTTCTTTTGCCCAAAAGCTTCCGTTAAACTTGCATCATAATCATCTGTATCCATATCGACATTATCGTGATAATAGGACGCAAATACCATTAACATTGGCTTTCATCTCTTTCTTTTCAATCAGATGATCAATTACATTTTTTATATCTGTTAAATCATCTAATTCACCCGGAAAGGAAGTTACATCTCCCGTATGACCATGCATGGTATACACAACATCATATCGTTCTGTACTTGTTTCATATCCATACGGAATATATACATACGCATATTTCTTCATGACTCTGTCTTGATAATCATAGGTATTTGTCATGTAGTCAAAGCGTACAACTTTACCCTGTTGTTTTGCGGGGGCCATATATCCTTCAGGTACATTGTGTATTCCTAACGAAATAGATGAGTTTTTCTGGATTTCTAGGTATGGTTGAAACACTAGTTCTTCAGTATCTGTTTTATTTGTTAATTCATTTGTCGTACATCCGACTAGGATTGAAGTCACTAATAGGATTACGATAATCAATTTCTTCATCATTACCTTCTTTCATTAGAAAGTGAGAAGATTCCAAATCTTCTATAATTCTGGATTTGGAATCTTTTCAACATTTAAATGAATTGTATCTTTGAGTTGTACTAACTCTACACCAGCAGCTTTTAACATACGCTTGCTGGCGATATTAGTATCTACTCCATTATATTTATCAGATTCATATACGATGCGATGAATACCAGATTGAATAATTGCCTTCGCACATTCATTGCATGGGAATAAGGATACATAAATCGTACATCCTGCAACCGGCCACTTCGAATTTAAAATAGCATTCAACTCTGCATGTACAACAAAAGCATACTTTGAATCTAAAGTATCGCCATCACGTCCCCAAGGGAAAACTTCATCAGAACATCCCTTTGGAAAACCATTATAACCAACAGATACAACGCGGTGGTTATCATCAACAATCGCAGCACCAACCTTTGTATTAGGGATCTTTTGAACGTAAGGCTGATAAATGCGCAAGACCCATAAAATACTCGTCCCAACTTAAGATGTTATCTTGTTTTGTCATAAATCTATTCCTTTCCTAGAACCTGTACAAATCCATCATCTAATCCATATACAGTATCCAATCTTTCAGCCAAGAAATAAGAATACTGATGAAGTGGACCATCATTCAAAATTTGCAATACCTTTAAATCTGTCCCTAGATATCGAGAACGTGTTGGGATATAACGATTCTGCCATGAAATAAAGCATAAAACTCCAACTAACCCAACAAGAGCGACGATGTGATTTACACGTTTGTAAACCTCTGCTTTATCTGTTGTAATAAATCCATACATAATCAGTCCTGTCACAAAGCCACCCTAAATGTGCGTGTACAGAAATATTTGGCAAGAAGTTCAATAAGAGATTGATAAACAACATATTCACGAGCGCTGCACGTACCGGAGGAATTCTCCAACCACCTGTACGTAAAAATCAATGTCACATACGCTGCTAGTAACCCATAAATACCACCAGAAAGTCCTACAACAAAAACTATTTTTCTGGTGAAGCTAGTACAAATAGAGATCCCACAATAATTGAAGGTATTAGTATCAACAGATATCTTCTAATCCCTAATAATGGTTCAAAGACTTTGCCAAGTGATAATAAAGCCATCATGTTCATCGCTAAATGCCATAAATGAACATGAACAAAACCTGCTGTTAATAATCGCCAAAACTCACCTGCTAAAACAAAAGGTTTATAGAAAGCACCAATCAAAATTGAATTTGTAATTGTACTATCACTTGGAAATAATTGAATAAACACCCATACCACAAAAACATATTGCGATAATACTATTTGTCGCAATTGTCTTTCTTTGTTTCATTAGGCTACCCTCTTACGAAGAATATTTTAATAACTTTTCAAAGTATTCTGGTAGTGGTGCATGGAATGTCATCGTTTCCCCTGTTGTAGGGATGAACTAACGTTAATTCACTGGCGTGTAGTACCTGACCTTGTGTATCCATATATGGACATGGTTGTCCCATACTTATCATCACCCATCACAGGATGATTGATATATTTCATATGTGCTCTAATTTGATGAGTTCTTCCTGTTTCTAAACGACATTCGAGGTAAGTTGCGACATTAAAACGTTCTAACACATGGAAATGAGTTCTAGCATCACGACTATTTTCTTCGGTAACCTTCATGCGTTGACGATCACGCGGATCACGTCCAATTGGCGCATCCACTAAACCATCATCATGTGTGATGTTTCCAACAACGATAGTTTTATAAACACGATGACAAGTCTTATTCTCTAACTGCTTAGCAATCGCTTCATGTGCTTTGTCATTCTTGCATGCCACAATACAGCCTGTCGTATCCTTATCGATACGATGAACGATACCCGGACGAATCACACCATTAATACCCGATAAATCCTTACAATGATATAACAGTGCATTTACCATCGTATTGGAATAATTACCAGGAGCTGGATGAACGACCATACCCTTTGGCTTATTGATAACGATAATATCATGATCTTCATACAGAATATCTAATGGAATATTCTCTGGAAGAATATCTACCGGACGATCTTCTGGTACATCGCAACATGATTTCATCTCCAGTTACAACCTTTCAAATGAACTCTTTGCGACTTTTTCCATTGACGAATATCATGCCATCATCTGCGAGCTGTTGTACACGCGTTCTAGATAGTTCTGTATTTAAACTTAGATATTTATCTAATCTTTCTTTTGTATCTTCACTTACGATCCACGTTTGTTTTGCCATTTTTTTCTTCCTTCCATGTTGCGATTAGCAATAAGAATACTCCAATACATAAAGCCATGTCCGCAACATTAAACACTGGGAAATCATAGCCAAAAATATAGAAATTTAAGAAGTCTCTAACATAATTTAAGAATAGTCGATCAATTAGATTCCCTGCCGCACCACCTATCATTAATGCAAGAGATATTCCTGTTAATATATCTGGTTTCTTTACAAATAGATACCAACCCATTAGACCAATCGCCACTGCCGCAACCAGTGCAAGTACACCTTGTTGTCCAGATAGCAATGACCATGCCATACCAGTGTTTTGTACGTATGTAATATGAAAGAAACCTTCTATTACAGGGATATCATGAAACAACCCTAAACTAGCTGCCCACATCTTTGAAAATAAATCAATTAATACTGTAACGATAATAATACCGATATAAATCATAACTACCTCAATTCTTTCGTAAACTACACTTCTTTGTAAATACTGCAAACTCTAAGAGTTCAAATGGTTCAAAGCGAGAAATCAACTTTTCATACGCTGCTTCAAACATTGACCCATCCGTTTCTTCCACCAATCTCTTTTGCAATTTTTCATGTAATGGAGTTGATTCTTCTTTATTAAATTCTTCATGACGCACCGCCACAACTTCATCACTACCACTTACAAAGACGATTTCAAATGCAAATGAATTTTTTGATTTGATTGTTTCAATAAATTCTGCATCTCCATCCTTTACATAAAATGGTAAATCACTAGCTTCCAAACAATCAAATATCTCTAATACAAATGCATCGATAATACCCTTTTTGAATAAAGGATACTGTCACATCAGATGTCTTTAATCTACTTAGCTCCTCTTGTGTCCAGATATCATCCTTTACTACAAATAAGAATGTATTATCTTTAAAATCAATCCAAATCCCATTTTCACAAGAAGGATATTTTTGACCAACTTGAAAAATTGTATGTATAGTGTTTTTATTCATGTTACTCATTTTAACATCCTCCTGGTAAATACTTTAGTGTTTCTTTAAGAAGTTTGTTACAAATTCAAGTTGCGACAATGCATACTGATACATATCACCAATCATATTATATGCAAGATCTTCTGATAGAACACCACAAGCTAAATCTTCAGGAAGTTTTCCTGCACTATGTGCTTGTGCATCATCAAACCAATCTTTGGCTACTATAATACTTACTAACCGCATCATACTTCTTCATGACACGCTTTAACTTCTTAGTTGCCTTAATTGTTTCTTCTAGGACAGCAGTTACTTCGTTCATGTTTTGCTTCCATTGTTTCAATACGTTGTACTTGTTTTGTTTTCTTTTTCATTGTTATCACCCATAATATTTTACCATAAGTTAGAAAAAGATACCCTAAGGTATCTTTATTCAATTGCATTTACAATTTCTAATACTGCTTCTTTAATCTTCGCATTCACTGCAAGTGCTTCTTTGCGAGAAGCTTGCTTTTGTATAGAAGTAGAACTTGATCTTTGGTTCTGTTCCAGATGGACGTACAGCAAACCAACTATCGTTATCTAAATAGAAACGTAATACGTTAGATGCTGGAATATCTTCATATCCGTGTAGATAATCAATTACCTTCTCTACTTTATATCCGGCAACTTCAGTTGGAAGATTGTTTCTGATAGAAACCATCATACGCTTGATACGTTCTGCACCAGCAATACCTTCTAATACAAGGTTTGGTTCATCTTCTGCATAGAATCCATACTTCTCATAGAGTTCCTGTAATACATTCCATAATGTCTTACCTTGCTTACGATAGTAAGCAGCAGCTTCTGCTACTAACATACCAGCAGAGATACCATCCTTATCACGGATATCTACACTAGCTGCGTAACCTACAGACTCTTCATAACCGAAAAGATAAGTATATCCCTGCTCAAGTAATGCAGGAATACGTCCGCAAATATTCTTGAAGCCTGTTAATGCTTCATACATCTCAACACCATACGCATTTGCCATGACAGTACTCATTGTAGAAGTAACAATTGACTTAATCATGACACCCTTTTCAGGTAATGTTCCAGCACTCTTATGACCTTCTAAGATGTAATTGACTAATAAGTATCCTGTCTGGTTACCATTTAATGGGAATATAGTTACCATCATCATCACGTAATTCAATTGCGAAACGATCACTATCTGGGTCAGTAGCCATTAATAATTCTGCACCAACCTTCTTACCAAGCTCTTCACTCATCTTGAACGCTGCTGGACTTTCAGGATTAGGATAGCCTACTGTCGTAAAGTCTGGATCTGGATCCTTCTGTTCTGGTACGATGTGCCAGTTAGTAAATCCACGATCCTTCATCATTGTCGCAAAATGGAATAGACCCTGCACCATTCAGTGGTGTATATACAAGTGGAATATCTAAGTCAATTTCATCACCACTATGGATTGCTAGACTTTCTACAAGATCTAAATATGCACGGTCATATTCTTCAGATAATACAACAATCTTGCCAGAAGCTACGCCTTCATTGAAATCAGACTTTTAATACCATTCCAGATATCTACTGCGTTGATTCTTTCTTCCATACCATCCGCAACAGTACTACTTACCTGACAACCATCACTCCAGTAAGCTTTATAGCCATTGTATTCCTTAGGATTATGAGAAGCAGTGATGTTAATACCAGATGTTGTACCTAACTTACGAATCATAAACGCAAGTTCAGGTGTAGGACGTAAGTCTGGGAATACATACGTTTTAATTCCATTCGCTGCGAAAATACCAGCAGATAATTGTGAGAATTCTTTTGAGAAATGTCTTGGGTCATGCGCAATCACAATACCCTTATCCATCGCTTCTTGTCCCTGTGCACAGATATACTCTGCTACACCTTGGCTTGCTTTACCAACTGTATAAAAGTTCATGCGGTTTGTACCAGCACCAACAATGCCACGTAAACCAGCAGTACCAAATGCTAAATTTTGATAAAAACGTTCTTTGATTTCATTATCATCATCCTTGATAGCCAACAATTCATCTTTCAGGGGGTCACCCTCAGGTAACATTCGAACCCATTCTTCATATCTTTGTTTATAATCCATTATTTTTAACCCTCCGATTATGTATCTCATTTTTTAAACTAAAACAAGAAATGTTGAAACAATGGAATACATAAAAAGTTGCACTAATAAAAGCAGGCTACCAATAGCCTGCTAATATAATGAATCAATTGCTAACTATGATGGTAGACCTTCTAATAACAATACGTTTACAATCGCTTGCGCAACTGAGAATATCATTGTCACAAGAACAACTACCCCGAGGTTCTTTCTACCTACTGCTGCTGCCGCAATACCAATCCATCCACGAGATGCCACCATATTGCTGGAATAGAATGATATATGCGCAGAAGTTTGAGCTAAATCTAACATTTGTTCCATCTTATTTGGCAATCCTCAATGAATCAAAGAAAGCTACCCAACTTATCAGTTGTAGAATCGAGGGAAAATGACAAAGAAAAAATATGTACTCATTGATTGTAATCCAGGTCACGACGATATTATGGCAATTCTCGCTGCTATCGCAAATCCAGATATCTTCCATATTCTTGGTATCACAACTGTGTGTGGTAATAATCTAGTACCGCTTATCACAGAGAATATGTTGAATGTTCTAGAGTATATCCATAGAGAAGATATTCCAGTATGTATGGGTGCGGACAAACCACTTTTCTACCCACCCTCTCCACAGGCAGCACATGGTTACAACGGTCTAGAAGGTTTTGAGTTTCTAAAACATACTATAAAAACAATCGATCAAAACGTTATAACGTTTATGAAAGAAAAAATTCTTTTATCCTCAGAGCCAGTAACTATTATGGCTCTAGTTCCATTAACAAATATTGCTACACTACTAAAAGAAGAACCAACGCTCATCAATTAGATTGAACAACTTGTTGTCATGGGTGGATCTTGGTATAGAGGTAATGTAATCCCTCACGCTGAATTTAATATTTATGCAGACCCCCATGCCGCAAAGGAAGTATTCTCTGGCAAAATACCTACCGTTATCATTCCACTTGAATGTTGCGATGACTGTACAATTAGTGAAGAGACTGTTCAAAGTTGAATGAACGATAAACGCTATCTTACAAAAATGGTCGGTGGAATTATGGATTTCTTTGCCATCTATGGCCGTGAGCACCAACGCACACGACATACAATCTTTTGATTTAACAATGACAGAATACTTACTACAACCAGAAATTTTTCAAGGTGAATCCTGTAATTGTGAAGTTATCCTTACTGGAGAAGAAACTAGAGGACAAACAATTTTTACACCAAATCCAAATAGTAAAATTCTTGTCTTAAAAAATGCAGATACAAATAAATTTGAAAAACAGATTATCTCAGACATTCACAAACTTTCAATGCAAATAAATTAAAAAGTCATGTACTCATTTGAAAGTACACGACTTTTTATTTAACAATTGAAATTCAAACCAGAATGTACTACCCTTCTCCAGGATTACTCATAACACCATATTTAGCATCATGTAGTTCGAGTATCTCTTTGACAATTGCTAAACCGATACCAGAACCATTTGATACACGTACATGTTCCTTGTCAATCTTGTAATAACGATCCCAAATCTTAGCGATATCTTCTTTTGGCAATCCCTTCACCAAAGTCTTGAATTTCTACACGAACCGTATCATCCGTTTTTATTTCACGTACAATAATATGCTTTTTATCACCACTGTAGTTGATTGCATTTGTCATGAAGTTATTGAATACCTGTTCAATACGTTTCATGTCCGCATTAATGATTGCTTCATCAGCTAATTCACTATCAATCGTGAAACCTTCTTGCATGTGATAAACATCATATTTTTGTAATTGTGTATGGAGAACTTTCGTTAAATCGAAATTTTTTCTTTTTCTAGGCGAATCTTTTCTTCCTGTAATTTTTGATAAATCTAACAAATCATTTACTAGTGCCTTTAAACGTTTTGATTCATCAATAATGACTTGAATATTTTCATCTGTCTTCTCTTCTGGAAGATCCTTCATCATCTCACCATAACCAGAAATCATTGTAAGTGGTGTACGAAGGTCATGGGAAACATTCGCAATCAAATCACGCTTTGCTTTATCGGCTTTCTGAATATCTTCAGCTGCCGTTAAGAGTGTATCGTTTAACTCTTCTGCCTCACGATAATTTTGAACTGTTATACGTTCATACTTTCCTTCCGGTAATGTTTTCGCAGATTGATTAATTAAAATCAGTGGACGCGCAATCTTGCGATACATGATATAGGTTAATACCAGAACGGCAACCAAGATGATTGCAGAGATATACCACATCTGCATTGACAATGTTTTCTTTGTCGTAGAAATCGGTGTGATATTACTATAAACCATAACAATTGATTTATTACCATCGTGGTCTGTAATAATGCGTGTATAAGTAATATTGCGGAAACGTTCACCATTGGTTGGTGTAATCAAGTTTGTATCTTGTACAACCATCGACTCACCCTTATCGCTGTTTTCTGCGTTTGCAATCTGCGTTAGGATTTCATTCGATGACATTTTATACAGACGACAACCTAGATTCTTACCACCTGATTCAAGATATGTATCTTCATATGTACCTGGAAAAACATTTGATTCACGTAATACACGAATGCATGTTTCATTGGTTTCTTGGGCAATGTTGATGTACTCTTCAATATCGTCCGCATCATCTTCTTCTTTTACGACATTTACTACTGCATTTGATACATTCTCTACAGTACGCTTTTTACTTGCCTCATACATCGGCTCTAGTAGAACAGCTTGAAATATAAATACGATAGCCACAAGTACAAATGAGAACACAGAAAGATATAAACCAATCTTCCAGCGTAGACTAATATTCTTTTTTGATTTAGGCATCAACTTTTTCAAAACGATAGCCAACTCCTCTCAATGTGATAATATACTTTGCATAATCACCTAAGTTCCTACGCAATAGTTTAATATGCGTGTCGAGGGTACGATCATCACCAAAGAAGTCATAACCCCAAACATTTTGTAAGAGTTGTTCACGTGTTAACGCAATACCCTTGTTTTTTACAAGATAGACTAGTAATTCATATTCCTTTGGAGATAACTGAATACGTTGGCCTTCAATTGTAACGGTACGTGCAGAATAGTCAATTACCAAATCATCCACTTTGAACTGCCCATTTGATACAGTCTCAACTGGCTGTACTCTTTTTAAGATAGCATGAATACGCATCATTAACTCTTTGGAAGAGAATGGTTTTACAACATAATCATCAACACCAACATCGAAACCATGAATACGGTCATATTCTTCGCCTAATGCAGACAATAGAATAAATGGTAATTGTGGCTTCGTCTTTTTAATTTCTTTCACTGCAGAAAATCCGTCTAAGTGAGGCATCATAATATCCATAACAACAAGATCATACTGATTCTTTTCGCATAGTTCTACTGCTTCCATGCCATCTGCAGCTTCAGCTGTTTCAAAACCTTCGTGTTTTGCGTATTTGATAATCAGTTCGCGAATTTTTGCTTCATCATCTACAATTAGAATCTTTGTCATGGAACATCCTCCTTATGAGTATCTTAGTAAAGCTATGTGAACGATATGTGAATAATTTAAATACTTTCGATAAATTCTGCTACAATATCTAATTCTGGTACGACAACTTCATCGATACTACCCTTATCTGCAGCAGCTGGAATCTCTGGATTCATTGGAATCTGTGCAAGTAGTGGTAAGTGATACTTCTGTGCAACTTCGTGTGCATGTGACTTACCAAAGACGTAAATCTTTTCATCACAGTTAGGACATTGAACATAAGACATATTCTCAACAAGACCTAACACCTTGATGTTCATCATAGATGCCATGTTAATTGCTTTTTCAACTACCATGGATACTAAATCCTGTGGACTTGTTACTACAATAATTCCATCAAGTGGTACAGATTGGAATAATGTTAATGGAACATCACTTGTTCCCGGAGGCATATCTACAAACATGTAATCTACTGCTTCCCATAATACTTCTGAATAGAACTGTTGCAGAATAGAAGCCACCATTCGACCACGCCAGATAACTGGTGTCTCATCCTTATCAAGCAACATATTCGATGAAATTAACTGCATTCCATTCTTTGTGATTGCTGGATAAATAGTACCCTTAAAGCCTTCTGCCTTTGATGTAACTCCAAAAGACTTGCCTTGGGATGGACCTGTGATATCGCCATCTAATACAGCTACTCTATGATTTCTCTTTTGCATCATAGATGCCAGCATCGATGTCACAAATGACTTACCTACTCCACCCTTACCTGATACAATACCGATTACTTTCTTGACACTAGCGCCCTCATGTAATTCAAATTTCTCAATACCTTTTTATTAGGGCATACGGAAGCCATAGTCTTCCGGTGTTTTTCCTTTTGCGTTTCTTTCACTCATTTTCATCACCTCTTTATCCATTTTACTATAAACACTGATAATTTTTCTCTATTTTGCCTATATTCAAGATATATATGATATTATTGTTGCGTTAAAGGAGATATATCATGTCAGGATATGTAGTTGTAGGTTCCCAATGGGGCGATGAAGGAAAAGGAAAAGTCGTCGATTTGCTGGGAACTAACGTCAATATGGTTGTCCGTTTCCAAGGTGGTAATAATGCAGGACATACCGTTGTCGTAAATAATAAAAAGATCATTTTACACTTATTACCATCAGGTATTTTAAACGCTGATGCCACATGCATTATTGGCCCTGGCGTTGTCGTTAATCTATCTGTATTATTTAAGGAAATTGAAACATTAGAATCTCAAGGTTTTACATGTAATCACCTAAAAATTAGTGACCGTGCTCACCTCATCATGCCATATCATGTAAAGATTGATGAACTACAAGAGTTACGTGCAGGTGCTGGTAAGATTGGAACAACAAAGAACGGTATCGGTCCATGCTATGCAGATAAATATACACGTATTGGTATTCGTGTTTGTGACCTACGTGATTGGGATGTATTCCAAGAAAAACTAAAGATTGTTCTTGCACAAAAGAATGAAGAAATTGTTAAACTCTTTAATTCAGAACCATTTGATTACGATGAAATGGTTGCTACATTCAAAGAGTATAGAGAACGTCTATTACCAATGATCTGTGATGCTACAGATAAAATCAACAAAGCGTTAGACGCAAAACAAGTTGTTTTATTTGAAGGTGCACAAGCGAATATGTTGGATATCAACTATGGTACATATCCATACGTAACTTCATCATCCCCTACTGCGGCAGGTGTATGCGAAGGCGCTGGTGTATCTCCACGTAAATTAGACCACATCATCGGTGTAACAAAGGCATACTCCACACGTGTTGGTGAAGGACCATTTGTTACTGAGTTACAAGGTGACGAAGCACATGCTCTTCGTGAAAAAGGTTTTGAATATGGTGCTACTACCGGAAGACCACGTCGTGTTGGTTGGTTAGACTTACCTGTTGTACGCCAAGCAGTACTCATCAACGGTCTAACAGAGATGGCTCTTACAAAACTAGATATCCTAACAAGCTATGAAAAGTTACCTGTATGCGTAGGATACGAAATTGATGGTAAAGAATATGATACAGTTCCAGCTTCTCTAAAAGACTATGCTAAGGCAAAGCCAATTTATAAATATTTTGATGGCTGGCAAGAAGATATATCTAATGCTAGAACATTTGATGAGTTACCTGCTAACTGTCAAAAGTATGTACGCTTCATCGAAGAATACACAGGTACAAAGTTCTGCTTAGTATCTGTAGGACCAGATCGTAACGCAAATATCGTATTAAGAGATATTCTAAATAGTCATTGAATCCATATCACTTTCTGATATGGATTTTTTCATATAAAAAGTCGACAGAATATTTCTATCGACATTTTTAGTTTTAGAAAATTTGATTAGACTTGTATCTATTTACGGCTGTAACACTGAATGCTACAAAAGCCGCAAGTAATGCTGCAACATAGCCAGCTAGATTTGTAGTATCTGCTGTCTTAGGTGTTGAAGCAGCAGGCGTAGATGGTGTTGGAGCAGGAGTTGGTGTAGCAGCTAATGCATATTCATAGACAACACGAGTTGCACCCTCTGCTAAAGCACCAGTAGCTGGAGCAGATATAGCACTTGTTCCTACAAGTGTATATTCTTTACCATCATAAGTAATAGACTGTGGCGATTCATTTCCGTCTTCAGCTGTATTATATGCAGCCAATTCACCATCAGCGTTGTATAGTGGTCTTAAATTAGTATCAATATAAGTAGCCTTGATGGAAGTACCCTCACCAGCAATTACATAATCAACTACAACAGAGCCCAACTGTAATTGAGAAACATCTTGGTCAGCCATATCTTCTTTTTCAGAGATATAGTAAGTTATTGCGCTATTTGCACGTAAAGTAAAGATTTTAGCATAAGCGAAGAATGTATTCTCATTAATGTTTGTATCATTTGGAATCGTTGTCCAGTCACCATTATTTGGTGTAATGTATGTAGATGATTTCGCAACAGATTTAATTAAGTGTCCATTAGATACATAACTATCATCAATAGAAGCAGGATTACCAAATCCACCATATTCTATATGTCCATCCACTCCATCGAAAAGTTGATGATTTCCATATTCGTCTAGACGTTGTGCACCAGATTCATATCCAACAATTCCACTCTCTTGGCTTGCTTTCCAAAGCATTCTTGCATCAATTGGTAGATACTTAATGTTTTTAGCATCTTCTAGAGGAAGTGTTACTTCAACTTTAACAGCTTGACTTAAATTAACATTACTATATACGTTAAAAGCTTCACTTTATCAGTATGATTCATCATCCGCGTTTCCTGATAACATAATATGCAGTTTTTACCATTTTGAACTTCTTCAGCAGTTGGAAGATTATATGCAAGATTATCTGGATCATTTACATCATTGATATTAATTCCAACCATAGGCACATTTACTGGTACAGGATTAGAGTTCGCATCTCTTGTTCCTATTAATGTAAATTTAATATCTGTATAAGGTAAATTTGGAAGAGCCATACTTAGGTCACTAACAGTCTGTCCCATGGTCACTTGAATGCATCTTTGGAATGCTACTGTAAAGGAATATGTAACTCCTTGGCCATCTTCACTTAACTTTGCTGGCAAGCCTTCTACATTAACATGTCCACCTTCATCAACGATGTTATCATATAGCACTGACGCAGATGAAGAAGATAAATATGGAATAGTTGATGTAGGAACAGAGGCCGGTAATGAACTATTATCAGGTACTGATTCATTATCCGGATTTAATTCTGGTGTGGATTCTGAGCGTTTTTCTTCATTGGATTCTGTCCAGACAGTTGGGTCATTCTCTCCGCATAAGTTGTATAATTTCCAGTAAATGCTAGACTCGCTGTAATAGCCATGCATGCACCAATATTAATAAGTTGTTTTTTTCATTCAATGCCCTCCATAATTGATTTTTTCAACATTTAATAATTTGTTAAACCCATAACATTCTACGTTGTATAAGTTTCTTTGTCAATGTAAATGACTTACATCCTACATGACGTATAATTTAATACATGATTTTGTTGTTAAAATTAGAAAAACTGTATGGAAATTTATCCATACAGTTTAAAAATTTTTATCTTTTAGAATTTTAAAGAATTCAACGCGTCTATAGATTTCATCTACGTTACGTACATGATACATTGGATCAAAACAATCTTCGATTTCTTCTAATGTTAAAGTATTTGTAACATCAGAATTTGCTAACATTAGTTCCTTAAAGTTGAGATGATTCTCCCATGCATTAATGGCTTGTGGTTGAACTGTATCATATGCTTTTTCACGGGACCAACCCTTCTCAATAAGCTTTAACATGAAGCGTTGCGAGAAGATAACACCATTGGTTAGCCAGATATTCTTTTTCATATTCTCTGGGAATACAGTTAAATCTTTTAAGATTTTACCAAAACGCGTTAACATGTAATCCAATAATTCTGTCGCATCTGCACAGATAATACGTTCTACACCAGAATGAGAGATATCTCTTTCATGCCATAATGGAATATCTTCATATGCTGCTAGCATATATCCACGCATCACTCTTGCGGCACCACAAATATTTTCTGAACCGATTGGGTTACGTTTATGTGGCATTGCACTGGAACCCTTTTGTCCCTTATTGAAATGTTCTTCCGCTTCGCGAACTTCCGTTCTCTGTAGGTGACGAATTTCTGTTGCCATCTGCTCTAAAGAAGAAGCGATTAGACCCAAAATTGAGAAGTAGTGTGCATGACGATCACGTTGTAATACCTGTGTAGAAATAGCTGCACTTTGAATTCCTAACTTTTCACATACATAATCCTGTACAAATGGTGGAATATTTGCGAATGTTCCGACTGCACCAGAAATCTTACCAGCTTCAACATCTTTGCATGCAAGTTCAAAGCGCTCTAAATTACGCTTCATTTCTTCATACCATAACGCAAACACAAGACCAAAGGTTGTGATTTCCGCATGTACACCATGGGTTCTACCCATCATAACTGTATCTTTTATATTTCAGTGCGTTTGTCTTTAAGAATATCCATAAATGTATGAATATCTTCACGCAAAATCTGATTTGCATTCTTGAAAGCGAATACCATTTGCAGTATCTACAACGTCTGTCGAAGTAACACCATAGTGAATCCACTTCTTTTCTTCACCAAGACTTTCAGATACACATCTTGTAAATGCAACTACGTCGTGTCTTGTTTCCTGTTCGATTTCTAGAATACGGTTTACATCAAACTTTTGCATTTGCACGAATCTTTTTCTACATCCTCAGCCGGAATTTCACTAGCTTTGACCAAGCTTCATCAATTAGAATTTCTACATCTAACCAAGCCTGAAACTTTTGCCTCTTCACTCCATACATCACGCATTACCTGTCGGGAATATCTTTCAATCATAGCCTCTCTCCTTTTTCATTAGAAACAACTGCTTGATTTATTTTTTTCAAGTATGTCATTTACATACTTGCGTGCATCCTCAATGTTATCAGCCACTACAAGTACAACAACTCTACCATTATCCTCCAAATACTGCATTTGATATCTTTAAAATACTTCAGTTGGATAATTATTTTCAATCGTTACTTTTCTGGGTATCTAGATATGTTTAGTAAGTGCTGACGTAGTACATCAACACTTGTATCTTCATCTGCCACAAAAGACAGCTATTGTATTCGAGTTTCCTTTATCTATTGCAAGATAAGCAACCTTATCATCTGTTAAATCTTCACCCTGCATAAAGACACTATCCATTACCTTTATCGCTTACTTGTTCCATAGAATCTGATAGGTTTAATTTTCGTAATAATTGGGAAGCGACTTTTCCCTGCGTCTAATACACGATTTGTATCATGTGTCTCGAAGTGTTACGACGAGTTGTGCAACCCTACTAGGAAACATAGCGTTAATACAACGATTAATTTCTTCAACATGAATCTATCCCTCGTTTCTCCATTAAGAATGGAATAACTCACCATTATCTGCATCTTCTGTACCGAAATTGTGGAAGCTCTGGTAATTCATCTAAACTCAATAGTTTAAAGGAATCTAAGAATTCATCTGTAACAGAATATAGAATTGGTCTTCCAGCTGCTTCACTACGACCATCTTCTTGAATAAGACCTCTAGCTACGAGCTTACGTAACATTACATCTGCACCAACACCACGAATTTCTTCAATTTCAACACGTGTAATTGGTTGTTTATATGCAATAATCGCAAGTGTCTCTAAAGCCGCATTAGAAAGTTTGGCTTCTGTAGAAGTTTGGAATAACTTTTTTGCAGCGTCATGAATAGCTGCCTTGGATAAGAAACGATACTTTTCTCCAAAGCGCGCAATCTCTATGCCACGACTTTCTTGTAAGTAATATTTCTGTAGCTCATCAAATAATTCTGCCACATATTCTTCTGTCGCATCCATAGATGCGGCAGCCTGCTCAATGGATAAGCCATCATCCCCACAAAGGAATAATAAACCTTCTAATATCGCTAGCATGCGCTCTTTTGGATCTGGTTGTTGTTCGTCTGATGATGAAGTTGTTTCATCAAATTCTTCATCCAATACAGCAGCGTTATCTTCTACGATTGTCTGATTTTCCATCTCACTCATTCACCATCTCTCCTCTTCTAAACCAAATAACTTCCTGTTCATCAACTGTAAAGAATAACTTATGTTGACGAGCAAGATCTAAAACAGCTAAGAATGTCGCAATAAACATCTGCGGTTCATGAACATCATCTAATAATGCTTCAAAGCGGAAGGTTTCCGGTAAGCGATCTAACTTAGCACGTACTTCAATCTGACGATCTTCCATTGAAATCTCTTTGACTGTATAGCGAGCCTCTATTGGTTTGGACAACTGCATACGCATCAAGATACGCTTCATTGCCTTCATTAGATCATATGGATTGCCTTCAACCTTCATCTCTTCATCAGAATGTTTCATCCACTGATCCACTTCTGTACTAAGGGGTCTTCCCATCATCATTTGACGTTCTTCAAATAAGGAATTCAAACTTTCACTAATTTCCTTATATTGCTGGTATTCTAACAAACGACGAACCAAGCGTTCCTTCGGATCTTCCTCATACGTATCTTCCAACTCTTCCTTATTACCAGGAATCATTTTCTTAGATTTATATTCGATTAAAGTCGCTAACTCCGCCAAATATTCACCCGCAATCTCTAAATGCAATTGTTGCATAGAGTTTAAAGTACGCAATGTATTGGTCAGTTAACTCGTTCATATCTAAATCCATCAAATCCATTTGTTTCTCTTTGATCAGATGTAACATCAAATCAAGTGGACCATCAAATTTTTCTATCGTTACCTTGAATTCTTCCATAGTTTTTACCTTTTGCATTATATCAAATAATCCCCATCTAACCATATCAATCTGATGTTACCTATGATGGTAAATAAAAAAACTACCCAAAGGTAGTTTTTAATCAATCTATGATAGTGCCATTTTTTTGAAATAATTTTACTTTCCACTTTAGTTCTATTCTTTGAAAAATGGAATCTATATTTTACTTGAAAAACAATTGCTGTTATAAATATAAACCTTTTTGACACTTTCCTTAACTAACTCTTCAGTCAGTTTCCATAATTCTTCCGATTCATCTTTTATAAATTTTTTTCTTTTTCTAATACCATATCAGCACTAATATTATCTGGATTATAATTTTGCTTCTGATACTTCTAAAGTGATTGATAAGTGGTACAAGTGCATCGATTACTCTTGCATATCTTGCTTCAAAACTCTGCCCTGTTTCAAATTCCAACCAGGCATTTTTTTCATATTTAAATATTTTTCTTCTGGAAGAATGCTCATTGTTTTGATTGATAGATTCTAGTTCTCTATCATGTGAGTGAACTTTATTTTTTTATCATCAAAAACCCAAGTATCTCCCAGCATAAATCTCACCCTAAATCATGAATCAGTAACATCGAAATTACCTTTTTCTATATTTAACTTTTTCAGGATAAAAATTCTTGAAGAACCATCGAAGCTATCGCACATTGCCAAGAATGCTCGGCACTATTTTTCAAATCTTCCATCAAGGGTTCTGTTAAATCTTGTTACTGTCTTTTAATTTCTCTATTTCTTTAATAAAAATCAACTGCTTGATTCAAAATTACTCATAGTAATTTTAACCTCCTGGTATATTTACCTTGAAATCATCCATAATTTATTTTTTTGGATTATATCAAACAATCTACTATTCAACAATATTAATCTGATGTTACCTATAATGATAAATAAAAACTACCCAAAGGTAGTTTTTTTATCCAACAACGATATTTACAATACGATTTGGCACAATAATGAGTTTACGTACTGTCTTTCCTTCCATCTGTGCTTGTACAGATGGTAAAAGCAAGTGCCATCTCTTCTACAACCTTCTTATCTTCGTCGATATTTGCCATGAATTTACCACGAACCTTACCGTTGACCTGTACAACCATTTCAACTTGATTCTTTACAAGTTTACTTTTCATCGTAGGTTGGCCAAAGCTTCAAATGTCAGAGTAGTATCATGACCTAAGAATTGCCATAGTTCTTCACCCTAAGTGTGGTGCATAGCACGCAAACATTTGTACAAAGCCTTCCATATATGGCTTATATGAGGTTTCAGCTTTATAACATTCATTGATGAAAATCATCATCTGTGAAATTGCTGTATTGAGATTCAAGCTTTCGATATCACTTGTGACCTTCTTAACAGTCGCATGATATACCTCATCTCAAGGAACCATCATTTGTATCACTTAGTTTATTAGACTCTACAATCAAACGATGAACACGCTCTAACCACTTGTGCGCACCATCTACACCCTTGTTCACTCCATGGCTTGCTGGCTTCTAATGGTCCCATAAACATTTCATATAGACGTACAGTATCTGCACCATATTGTTCAATTAATACATTTGGATCAATCGCAAACTCTGGATAACGCTTACCCATCTTAATACCATTTGCACCTAAGATCATACCTTGGTGAACCAATTTCTGGAATGGTTCTTTTGTAGAAACGATACCCTTATCATAGAGATAACGATTCCACATACGAGAGTACAACAAGTGTCCTACTGCGTGTTCTGGTCCACCAACATAAAGGTCAACTGGCATCCAGTGTTTCAGTAGTTCTGGATCTGCGATAGCTTTATCATTCTTTGGATCAATATAACGTAAGAAGTACCAACTACTACCAGCAGATCCTGGCATTGTACTTGTTTCACGCTTACCCTTGATGCCATCTACAGTTACATTCACCCATTCTTCATCTTTGGCAAGTGGGGATTGTCCACCCTTACTTGGTTTATAGTCATCTAGTACTGGAAGTACAAGTGGTAACTCTTCATCACTAATTGCCACGTAGCGGTCATCTTCAAGATGAACTACAGGAATTGGTTCACCCCAATATCTTTGACGAGCAAAGATCCATTCACGAATCTTATAGTTAATCTTCTTTTGACCGATATGATTGGATTCCAACCATTCAATCATCTTATCAATAGCTTCCTGTTTATTTAAACCATCAAGCCATTCAGAGTTAATGTGTAAACCATCTTGTGTCCAAGCTTCTTGCGTTACATCACCACCAGCTAGCACTGGAATAATTTCCAAACCAAACTTCTTCGCAAAATGCGTAGTCACGTTTCATCATGGGCAGGTACAGCCATAATCGCACCTGTTCCATAGCTTGCTAGTACATAGTCAGAAATCCAGATTGGAATCTTCTTTCCATTTCACTGGGTTAATCGCATATGCACCAGTGAATACACCTGTCTTATCTTTGTTTAGTTCTGTACGTTCCAAATCAGATTTTTGTTGCACATTCTTTACGATATGCTTCTACTGCATCTTTTTGCTCGCTACTTACAATCTTGTCAACAAGAACATGTTCTGGAGCGAGTACACAGTATGTTGCGCCAAACAATGTATCACAACGAGTTGTAAATACTACAAAACTATCATCATGACCATCAACCTTAAAAACGTTACCTGGGCACCAATCGACTTACCAATCCAGTTGCGTTGAATTTCCTTTGTGGACTCTGGCCAATCAATGGTCTCTAGACCTTCCAATAGTTTTTCAGCGTATGCTGGAATATCGATAACCCATTGACGCATATTCTTACGAACAACAGGATATCCTCCACGTTCACTCTTACCATCAATGACTTCGTCATTTGATAGTACTGTTCCCAACTCTTCACACCAGTTTACTGGCATATCAACACACTTTGCTAGGCCATCTTCAAAAAGACGTTTGAAAATCCATTGTGTCCAGTGATAGAAAGAAGGATCTGCAGTAGAAATCTCACGATCCCAATCATAACTAAAACCAAAAGGCACGTAACTGTTTCTTAAATGTCTCAATATTCTTTTCTGTAAATGTAGCTGGGATTATTACCTGTCTTAATTGCATATTGTTCTGCTGGTAAAGCCAAAAGGCATCAAATCCCATTGGATGTAATACGTTAAAACCCTGCATACGCTTCATACGACAGATAACATCCGTTGCTGTATATCCTTCTGGATGACCTGCATGCAAACCAGAACCAGATGGATATGGGAACATATCTAACGCATAATACTTAGGTTTAGAAAAATCATAACCATCTGTTTTTAAATGTTTGATGTTCATCCCAATACTGTTGCCACTTTGCTTCAATCTTCTTGTGATCAAATGCCATAATCAATCTCCTTCTCAAAATAAAAAACGTCCCACTCTAAGGACGTTATATACGCGGTACCACCTTAGTTTATGATTGTAAATCAATCATACACCTCAAATCTTCTTTAACGCAGAAGATACGTTTGCTCAAAAGGTGAGTTCATGTAGGTCATCATACCGTGTCACATCAACCCACGGCTTTCTGGAAATGAATCACTCACTACTATTCTTTATCACTGCATTACCAATATATTAACAATCATCATCTATTTTTTTCAATGCTTAATGATGACATCCACAATGATGCTTTTGCAATATCTGCATTATATGTAAGTGTACCGTTTTAGATATGCACTAACAGCCTCATCTGCATTTCCACTTACCCCACCAAATATCCTGAAACGCCATGCGAAGTTAAAGTTTCCTGTACTGGGCATACCCATAACCCCCTGCAATCACTACAGTAGCTCCTAAGTCAAATACCATTTGACACATTATCACATGACCATGACCGCTTGTCGGATAATCTTGTGTATGTAGAATCCGATTCTCTTCTATCATCGTAGAGACGAAAAACATTGGTGTATGACCAAAATGTTGATAAATCATTTCATCTTTCAATAGGAACTATAAATCTTCATTTAAGTCTCCTCAATAGAAATTAACGTAATATTCCTGTTAAATCATCCAAGATGTAATCTGGATGAAGTTCATCATTATACCTTGCTTCATCATTTCTTCACTACCAGCCACATAGAATGTAAGCATTCCCTAACTGTAATGCAGGTACAATATCTTTTTTAAAGCGATTCCCTATCATAATTGTTTCACTTAAGGAATATGGTAGATGCGTACTTGCAAACTTCAATAGAATCTTTGTACCACAACCAAAGTTCATCGCTTTTACACCAGCCGCATACTCTAGCATACGCACAATCGTTCCATTACCAATCTTTTCAACTTGATCAACCATTTGAATACGACGATGATCAACTGACACAAGTTGGCTCCCCTTTCTTAACTGTGTAAAGACATCCTGATATTCATCGTAAGATAAATTACTATCCATCCCCACAAAGAAATACTGTGGACGATGGTGGGTAATACGAAAACCTGTATCAGTCAAAACCTGACGAATCCCTTTACCACCGATGTAATCTACATCAATCGCCTTTTTATCATGAGTGACGATATACTCCACCGCAGCCATTGTTGAAGTATAGACATTCTCTTTTTTAACACCATGGATTCCACAATGCTCTAACTGATTTAAGATATCATCAACCGTTACAGAAGAACGTTCTGTCAAAATCAAATAACTGATATTCTCCATTTGGAATGCCTGAATGAGTTCCTTAGCACCTGGCATTGCTTGTTTTTGTTGCATCAATGTTTCTAATTGTATGATATAGCCTTTACTTGTTAACATTTTCTTCCCTCGTGTGCTTATTGTATCACATAGATGTGGTATGATAATACACGCGAGGAAAACACATGAAACAAATACAAAAGATATTACTGATTTTGGGTATTATATTCGGTTTGATTCTATATCTATTGGTCGACGCATTCTTACTTTCACCAAGTAAATTTACAGTGCGTTACCAGACACTTACATCGGATAAGATTCCACAAGATCTAAATAACACCAAAATCTTATATGTCTCTGATATTTACTATGGCAATCACATCAATCAAAGTCGTTTGCAAAAGTTAGTGGATACCATCAATCGTATTGCTCCTGATGCGGTGGTGTTTGGAGGAGATATCTATGCACCTAACGCAACAATCTCAACAGACTCTGATGGTGAAATCGCAACTGCTCTATCTTCCATCAAAGCCCCACTCGGTAAGTTTGCGGTATTAGGTGATCAAGACTGTGCAACTGCAGATATCAAATCACATGTATTATCTATCTTACAAACTGCAAACTTTGAGTGATCTCCAACAGTTCTGTATCGATTCATAACGGTTCATCTGGTTTTATTACATTAGTCGGACTTGAAAATGAATTAAACAGTACTCCAGATGTAAATACAGCTTACGCTAATGTAAGTAGTGATAACTATGTCATTACAGTATGTCATACCCCAGACACTGCATCACTAGTACCCCTTGATACAACAGATTACTTCTTAGCTGGCCATTCTTTAGGTGGTCAAGCATATTACCTCTTAGGAGCCTACTATGCACCTGAAAAAGCAGTCAATTATCTGCGTGGAAAACACTTAATTCAAAATTCATTTATGCTCGATATCACAAATGGAGTTGGTACAATCGGTGTCGATATGCGTTTCTTAAGTCCAGCTGAAGTTGTATGCTACACACTAAAATCCACAGCACCAGCAACAGAAACAAATACAACGCCAGGAACATTCAATGACAATCCACAAGCAACACCTACTCCAACACCAGAAACTACTCCAGAATCAACACCAGAACCAACAATAGAGCCAACCCCAACACCAGAGGTGACTCCTACTCCAACACCTACACCAGTTGCTGATCCTAACGCTACCCCAACACCTGTTCCAACCGTAGCACCATAATAATCATAAACAACAAATCCACCGAAAGGTGGATTTTATCATATCTTATTCAATTGTCGGAAATGTACTACGATCATCCAAATAAACTGGTGCTTCAATCATGCATTCATGTGCTGTTTGCAAACTGAAATTCAATTAGCACTGTTTTTCGCAACTCCACCAACATGATCATAAGCAAACGTCACCTTTACCGGTAACATACCCACTCTACTAGCATATTGATATAACTCATTGTATCTACTTGCACGATGTACAAGATAGAATGAACCATTTGACTTTAACAAACGTTTCACTGCTGTAAATAGTTCGCTAAGTGGTAAATTTTCTTCATGCCTACCTGCTCTTTTATACTGATTTACATTCATTAAGTTTTGATTGGTTGTAGAAAAAGTATGGTGGATTACATGCAATGACATCAAAGGGCTTTATCTTTATAATCTTGAATCCTGCAAGCATGTAATTGAGCATCTACTCGATAACGTTCTAAATTTTGTCTTGTTAGTTCAAATACTTCGAAAACAAATCTACTCCCACCAGTTCTTTCGGTTTTCGTAATGATGCATACAGTAAGATAGCACCTGTATTACAACCAATCTCAAGAAAGCGATGTTGGTGTTTGATACGCAGAAATCGACCAAGTAGCTCTGTATCCGAATTCATACGATAGAAACTCATCCCCTTGATTGATGAGAAAATTCTGTTCCGCCTAAATAATCAAGCTTCATGTGTTTCCCTTAGTTCAAACCAGAATGTTGAACCCTTTCCAACAATACTCGTAACACCATACTGTGCATCATGTGCATCTAAGATTGCTTTGACAATCGCTAGACCTAAACCTGTATTTAACTGATTCCGTGAGAAAGAACGCGATGTTTTATGATAACGATCCCATACGTATGGTAGTTCACTTTCAGGGATTCCTTCACCATCATCACGTATTTCAAAATGCATCGTTTCTTCATCAGGCTTACGATAAGCTTGTATCGTGATGTGTTGTCCTGCGGCAGTATGTTTTAAGGCATTGGTTAAGAAGTTTGTAATAACCTGTCCTATCTTCACTTCATCCGCATAGATATAAAGTGTTCCTGGAATCTTTAGCTCCACAATCTGTCCACCTTGGGTAATAGACTTTTGATTTAACTCAATAATTTCACGGATTTTATTCGCTAAATCCATATTCGTACGATTGAGTACATAATTGCCTGATTGCATCTTAGCAAGCTCACTCATATCATTGATAAGTCTTGTCATATAATCCGTCTCTTTAATAATGACTCCTAAATGTTTGTCACGTTTAACCGGGTCATTACCAGAGATATCTCGAATCATTTCTGCGTATGCACGAATGTCCGTCATTGGCGTACGAATATCATGTGATACATTTGCCAAAAAGATCTCTTCTTAACTCATCAATTTTTAGATAGTTGTCGATTTGCTGTATTTAAACTATTGGCTAGTTGCTGCAATTCTGTTAAAGAACCACCATCAAAATGCGCACTATAGTCCGCTTGTGATAGTTTCACAGCTTCTTGTTTCATACGAATGATAGGATCAGTTACCAAACCTGAAATCATCAAAGCTACAATGGAAGCGACGACGATTACAATCATCGTATAGAGTGCATATTGTCGTGTAAAAACGTTACAACACTATCAATAGGCTCAAGTGCAGTATTAACAAACAGATAATAATTACCAAGGTTTTTCACGGATATGACGTGCATAGATAATCATCTCCTGTCCAGTACGCTCATTTGTCATATTCATACTGAGTTCGCCATTCTGTAATTTACTGTCAATCGTTGAAAGGTCTAAAAGACCCTGAATCTCTTCGGACTTAGGATCTTGTAAGGCGCAACCTGCACCTAAACTATCTGCACTGTAAATTTTTTTGTTCCCACTGTCATTATAGATAGCGATACATACGTTATTATTGACCGCTTCACGAATCGCAGACTCCACTCCATTTCCACTTGCATTATTTTTTTAATCAATGTTTTGTTGGATATGATCAGCGACAGTACGTACTGCCGCAATCTTAGAATTACGATAATACGGACGAATTAAGCCAGTTTGTAATAAAGCGATAAATAACGTAATGCCAACGGCCATCGTAAAGAACGCTAGCCACAAACGAAAGCGGATACCATGTGTATCAAGCTTCAAACTTATACCCCATTCCACGAACTGTTGTGATGAAATCACGGTAAGGGACCCTAAGTTATGTCTTAGCATCTTGATATGTGTATCAACCGTGCGATCATCGCCCAAAATAATCATAATTCCATACTTCTACTAATAAAGTTTCACGTGAGAACGCAACATTTGGATGTGTTGCTAGATAAAAAAGTAAATCAATTTCTTTTTGGTGTTAATGGAGCCTTTTTCCCCATCAACAGTTACAACTCTACCAAGCACATCAATCTGTAATCCCTTAAAAGTTCATCACATCGGAATTTGTCTGCGTCTTTTTACCACGCTCTAAAAACAACCTTTAATGCGCGCAATCAACTCCTTAGGTGAGAAAGGTTTTGTGACATAATCATCTACACCTAATTCAAAACCAAATAACTTATCATATTCCTCTTGTCTTGCGCTTAACATAATTACAGGAACTTGGTCAATATTCTTAATTTGTTTACAAGTAGAAAAAAACCATCTAACACCGGCATCATGACATCTAAGATTACACAATCAAAATGTGTATTCTTTACCTTCTCGATTGCCACCAGACCATTCTCTGCTTCTTCTGTTTCAAAATCCATTGATTTCACAATACTCACGTACAACTTCACGGATATTTGCTTCATCATCTACAATTAAAATTTTTGCCATACTATTTCTGCCTTACTATTTCTATTTGATTTGCTAAAAAGGAAGCTTCATCTTGAATTTTAGCATAAAACTGGATATATACACCCTTCACTAAATACTGACTATATTGTGAATAGAGATTTGGCATGACTGCCATATCACTTTCACCCTGTTTCATCAGTTAGTTTTTAGGAAGCACATTAAGTCCCCTTTACGAGTGCGAATTTGTCTTACACTTTGAATATATGCAAAACCACGATACAAACCTCGATTACTATTTAATTCCGCTAGCGGAGGATATGTAATTCTAGTTTTCTGTCTTAAATGAACGATTGGTTGTTCACCTAGATTAAAATCCAAGTGCAGCCTTTTCATTTTCACTGAGTTCTTCTTGGCTATCTTTCATACGAATCACAACCGGCTTAGAAACAAGTTGTGGATCAATAGATAATTGTGTGCCAAAAGGTACTTGTATCAACTTTGCATACTTAATAGCATCATCCAAAAGGTATTCAACATTGTAGTTCTACCTAAATCAAAATCATCAAGTGCACCTGCTGATATCAAACGTTCTAGTTGGGTTCGATTGATTTTGCGTAACACAACTCTTGCGACAAAGTCAAAGTAATCACTAAAATTTCCACTCTTGTTACGTTCATCAAGGATTGTTCTAGCCGCTAATGTTCCAACATCTTTGATAATAGAGAGCGGTAAAATAATCGACTTTCCATTGTGATAATAAATATCTGTAGAACGATTTACATCAGGTGCTTCAATAGAGATATGCTTTCTTCTACATTCTGTAATATAGATTGCACTCTTAGTACTATCCCCAATCACACTATTTAGAATTGATGTATAAAACTCTAATGGATAGTTTGCCTTTAGATACGCCAATTGATACGCAACTAATCCATACGCGACCGCATGTGACTTATTAAATCCATACCCAGCAAACTTTTCTGCTAAATCAAAGAGATCACTCGCCATTTGATCACTATAGCCATTCTCTTTACATCCACGTACATACTCTTGTCTTAATCCAGCTAATTCTTCCTCATTCTTTTTTGAAATAGCCTTACGAAGAATATCTGCTTTCACTAGTGAGAACTTCGCTGCAATCTGCGCCATCAACATAACTTGTTCCTGATAGATTGTAACACCATAGGTTTCCTTTAGAATCGGTTCTAATTCCTTCGATGGATATACAACCGACGATGGATTCTTTCTACCTTCTAAATAAACATTGATTTGATCTTTCGGACCCGGTCTAAAGAGTGCTAACGCCGCAATAATATCCTCAAAACAATTCGGCTTCATCTTCCGCAATAAATTACGCATGCCATCCGATTCAAACTGGAAAACTCCAATTGTATCTGCTTGTGCAAATAAACGATATGTTTCTTTGCATCATTTCACGGGATCGATAAAATATGAAAATCTGGATTATGCTTATGAATCATCTGTACAATTTCATCGATTGTTGTTAGATTTCTTTAAGCCCAGGAAATCCATCTTAATAAGACCTCTTTCCTCTAGGTAATTTCCAACAAACTGCGTCGTTTTCATACCTTCTGCCATTTGTATTGTTGGAACGATCTCTTCGATTGGCTTTCCTGACATGACGATACCAGCCGCATGAATACTCTTATTTTTTTGGAAGTCCCTTCAATCTCGTTTTGCCATATTAAAATATGCCATCAATTGTGGACTTGCATTGAGTAATACACGTAATTTTTTTCTTTTTTTGTTCATATGCTTTCTCTAGCGTAATCTTTTGGTGTCTGTGGAATCAAACCAACAATCATATCAATCTCACGCTTCGAAATATCCATTGCTTTACCAACATCACGTAAGACAGCACGGGCTGCTAAAGTATCAAATGTAATGATGTTGGCAATATGTTGTTCACCATACTTTTGATATACATAATCAATAATTTCTTGGCGATGGATATCCGGAATATCTGTATCGATATCTGGCATCGATACACGTTCTGCGTTTAAAAAAACGTTCAAATAATAGATTATATTGTAAAGGGTCTACCATTGTAATACCCCAAACAATACGCAACCAAAGAACCAGCAGCGCTACCTCTTCCAGGTCCAATATAAATTCCCTTTTGTCTTCCATAACGAATAAAGTCATAGACAATAAGGAAATAGTCTTCAAAGCCCATCTGATGAATGACCTGCAATTCATGTTTTAAACGTTCAACATATGCAGGTTTTAAATCACCATTCAAACGCTTTTTTTCAATCCCGCAAGACATAATTGCGGTAAAGTATTGTTCTGCAGTAATACCATCTTTTCAATGGATATACAGGGATATCCCTGTCTTTTTCTAGATTTCCATCACAAATGACATTCACTAGCGATTTCATCTGCTCTTTGTAAATCATCCGCATCATATCTTTTTTTTCCATTTCAGGGAATTGATAAAAAGTATCTTCCTGTAATTGGAGTCACATTCTTGTCACTTTCAAGGTTGTACCCTGCTTGATGGCTGATAATACCTTTAATGTTTCATAATCTTTTTGTCCAAGATAATAGATTTTATTTACAGCAACTGTCTGAATTCCTTGTGCATTTGCTAACGCTTTTTAACAGAGCATTCTTAGAGCGCCATAAAGATGTTTCTTCGTATGAAATTGCAATGTCAAAAGAAGGTAATTCCGATTTCATCTGTGCTAATTTCTGTGTGATTCCAGTACGATCTTCACTGATGAGTTCTGCGTCAAAATATCCACCTTCACCATAGACAATGAGGAAATTATGTTCACAGTATTGAAGCAGTTCTTCATATGTTGCATACTCTCTCTCATCGCATAATATAGAAGATAGCTTCATCAAGTTTGTATAGCCTTTATTATTTTTTGCAAGCAATAAAAACGGAACTTTCTGTTCGTGATAGAAAACATCAACTTCTAATCCAATTATCGGGTGGATTCCCTCTTTCTTGCATTCATGCAGAAAACGCGCAACGCCATGCATCACATGATGGTCGGTCAAAGCGACACTTTGATATCCATATTTTTTCGCTGTTGAAACAAGCTCTGGAATGCGAATTGTGCTATCCAGTAATGTGTAGCAGCTACGTACAAATAGATGTGTAGTCATATAACTATTATACCTTATGGGCGATACTAATAAGAAATAACTTAAAAGGGAAAAAGTTAATGTTGTCATTAAAATTAAAAAAAAAGAGACGAAACTGCGATATAATATTAAATGATACATTTTTTTAGAAAAGTGAGGTCAAATCAGTATGAAAGTTGCATTTGTTACAGATAGTGGTACTGGAAAATCTATTCACGAATACGCAGAACAAGGAATCATTAGTCTTCCATTTGCAAATCAGCGTAGATGATACAACATATCAAGACATGGAAACATTGAATCGAAATGACTGCATTCGCTTGATGAAGGAAGGAAAAGTTCTAACAACTTCCCAACCATCTGCAGGCATTATTGAAGAATGTTTTGAAAGTCTCAAAAGCACAAGGTGTTGAATTAATCATCGCCGTACCTATTTGTAATGGACTTTCTGGCACAATCAGCACAATGACCGCAATTGCGAATAGTTTAGATATTAAGATTATTTGTATTGATACTTATGTTACAGCGGTTGTACAAGATTATCTGATTACAAATATTAAGAAGTGGTATGACGAAGGAAAGTCTCATCTCGAAATTCAAATCTTAGTTGAAAATATTATCAACTCCACAAATACATTACTTGTCCCAGAGACTTTGGAACAGTTTATTCGCGGAGGTCGTATGACACCTCTTGCAGCAAAACTAGGACAACTTTTAAAGATTATCCCAGTTTTACAGATTAACAAAAAAACTGCAGGTAAAGTTGATACTCTAACAAAAGTTCGAACTTTCCGCAAAGCGCTTAGCACAGCGGTAGATGAAATTGCAAAAGATAACCCAGATGAGAATACACTCATCACAATTGCACATGTCGCAAATATTTCTGAGGCAATGAATCTATACCACACAATGACAGAGCGCTTCCCTAGCGCAAAGATTCAGGTCATTGAATTACCTAATGCAATTGCGGTACATACTGGTATTGGTTGTATTGCAATTCAATATTTTAAAACCTGCTAAGAAATGGAGGTTCCATGGCACAAAAGAAAAAGTCATTTTTGCCTGACTTTGATCATCCGGAAAAAGTAGAACAGCCAGATGAAAAGCAGCGCGAAAAATTACGAAAACAATACATACGTAAATTACGTTGGCAGAAGATTTTGACTGTATTTATGGTTTTGGTCGTCAGTATTTATGTCGTTGGTGGCATCTATGCCGTACGTTATGCTAATAAACTGTTAAAAGGAATGCCAACGTTAAACGTAGATGATTTAATTAGTACAGAATCCTCAAAAATCTATGATGGTAACGGTACACTGCTAACGGAAATCGGTACCTACTATCGTGAAAAATATTCCTTACGAACAAATGCCGGAATCCTTAATTGATGCATTCTTATCTGTTGAGGATTCACGTTTCTTCGAACACAATGGATTTGATATACCACGTTTTACGAAGTCTATACTAGAAACAGTATTTACATCATAATACACAAGGTGGTTCTACCTTTTACGATGCAGTTAGTTAAAGAATACTTACTTCTCCATCGAAGATGGCGATAACAGTACAGAGCGCTCTGCTACCCTTTCCTACAAAGCACAGCAGATTGTTCTGAGTATGCAGTTAGAAAAAGCAACTCAGCAAGCGAGAAATCTTTGAGTATATGTAAATAAAGTTAAACTTTGGTGATCGTATCCGTGGTGTACAAAAAGCAGCTCAATACTACTATGGCAAAAATGCAAACCAACTTACACTTGCGGAATCTGCACTACTTGCCGGTATTATCAATTTACCAAATACCTATAACCCATATAACTATCTAGACTACGCAACACAGCGTCGTAATAACGTATTAGATCTAATGCAATACCATGGCTATATTACAAGTGAAGAATGTGCATTAGCCAAATCAATCAAAGTCGAAGATACGCTTGTTGGTAAATCTAATTTCAATACAGGTAATACGCGTTTCGCATCTTATTTAGATGTTGTGCTAGATGAAGTACAACGTATGACAGGACTTGATCCCATTATCAACCGGTATGTCTATCTATACCGCATTAGATCCAACGATTCAAACGGAAATCGAAGCAATTCAAAATGGTGAAGTTGTCGACTTTGAAAGTGACCTTGTTCAGTTAGCAATGATTACCCTCAAATAACAAGAACGGCGAAATCGTTGGTGTTGGTGGAGGTAGAAACTATGGTGGTGATGGTGGATCACGACTATTAAACCGTGCTCTACAACAATACAAACAACCAGGTTCTAGTATTAAACCTGTATTAGAATACGCTCTTGCATTTGAATATTTAGGTTTTTCATTAGATGAAGTCTTGATTGATAGACCAATTACCTATCCAGCAGAACAACGTGTTCTTGTAAACTATAACGGAAAATATGAGGGTGATGTTACATTAAAAGATGCAATGGCAAACTCCTTAAATACCCCTGCAATCCAAACGTTAGAGAAAGTTACAGCCAAGATTGGTTCTGACGCGATTGTCGATTACCTTAAGAAGATTGGCTTCTCACAAGTAAAATATGGTAATTATCACCTATCCTACGCAATCGGTGGCAACGACTTTACTGCTTCTGTAGCTGAGATGGCAGCTGCACATGCAATGTTAGTGAATCTAGGTGTTTATAACGAACCACATACTATCCGTCGTATACAAACTGATGACGGTAATGTATATGAACCACAGAAATCAGAAATATTCGTGCACTTTCATCCGGTAGTGCCTACCTCGTAGACCAATTGATGCAAAAATAACGTTAATCAAAAACAAGTATTATAACCACATGCAAATATTACAGAGCGGTTATCCAGTCTATGCTAAAGACTGGTACAACTGACTGGGGCAATGATGGTTTACAATACGGTATTCCAAGTGGTGCTGCGAAAGACAAGTGGATGATTGCAAGTACATCTCAATACACCAATGCAGTATGGTATGGATTCGACCAAGCAATTGATGGTGAAATGACATACTTCCCTACCTGGCGAGATTTGAATACACCAGGACAAATCAATCGTCATATGTTAGATATTGAATCCTATATCTCTCCAGATACAATTGGGAGGTGTGTCTCAACCAAGCGATGTACAAGATGTAACTTATCTATATGGTACATACCCACACGTTGCAAATGATGGTTCAAGCTATGGCGGTAAGACAATTACTTCGCAAGTATCTTCTAGTGGTTTAAATTACACACCAACACAATACGCAAGTTCTTATCGTAACAATAACAGCTATTTGGCAGGACTTAACGCTTCTATTTCAAATGGAATCGTGTATATTAATTGGCTTACACAAGATACATGTTCCGGTAGTCGTAACATATCCCTCAAGGATAACTATAACAACATTTCTAAATCCGGTGCTTGTCTTGCCTATAATAGCTTTCTACAATCATCCGCAAACGGTAAATTCTATGCAGACTTATATCAGGATGATGTCTATATCACTTCTGTAACAAGTAAGACAAACATGTATGCAGGTCTGCCAGAATACTTCAAAGGAAAAGTCAAAGCTTGTGGTTACTTTGTAACTAGTAGTGGTAAGAAATCAGATACTATCTGTACAGATGCTGGTTACTATGATCCAGACGCTACTGCCGCAAAGGACAATAAATAAACTTGAAAGAATCTATAGCAATATAGGTTCTTTTTTGAATACAAAAAAGACATCTACTAATAGATGTCCCCTATATACTACTCAGCTTTTAAATCTCTTGCCATTAGATCTCTCATTGCATCTAATGGTGCTTTTCCTTCATAAAGTACTGCATATACTTCGTTTGTGATTGGCATTGAAATATTCCGTTTCTTTGCTTCTTCATAAACAACTTTACATGCAAATACACCTTCTACCGTCTTTTTATTTTCTTCCCAGAACTTCTTCGCACCCTGATCTAAACCAATCTGATAACCAGCCATAAAGTTACGGGAATGACGTGATGTACATGTAACGATTAAGTCGCCTACGCCATCAAGTCCTAAGTAAGTTTCTTGCTTACCACCTAAGGCAACACCATAACGAGTCATTTCCGCAAGACCACGTGTCATAAGACCAGCTCTTGCATTATCACCCTGTCCACTACCTTCTAAGATACCACTGGCAATTGCCATGACATTCTTAATCGCAACACCAATTTCAGCACCAATCACATCAGAGTTACGATATACTCTAAAGTACTGATTAGAGAATAAGTGTTGTACTGTCTTAGCAGCTTCTTCGTTATCGCTTACCGCATTAACAGAAGTCATCAAACGTAGAATAACTTCTTCAGCGTGCGATGGGCCAATCAATGATACGATAGCCTTACACTTTTCTTGTGGAACAATCTTAGAAATCACAACACTCAAACGTTCGTGTGTAACTGGATGAAACCCTTTTGCAACATTGATTATAATCGCCGCCTTTGTTAGATGTTGACTAGCTTTTGTAAGTACTTCTTCGAGTGCCATTGTTGGAACTGCTGCTAGCACTACATCCGCATCTGCTACAACTGATAAATCTGTACTTGCATGAATGTTATGATTGATTTCCGTTTCAAAAAACTTTGTATTATGATGATTCACTTCGATATCTTCAACTTCACGTGGATCAATACCCCACATGATAACTTCTTGTTGATTATCTGCCAAAACCTGCGCTAGAGCTGTACCCCAGCTACCTGTTCCTAATACACATATTTTCATTCGGATACCTTCTTTCTAACAACAATACGAATTGGTGTACCACTAAAATCAAATGCTTGACGTAATGAATTCTCTAAGAATCGTTCATACGTAAAGTGCATGAGTCGTGGATCATTACAGGAAAGTACAAATGTTGGTGGTTGAATTGATACCTGTGTACCGTAGTATACACGGAAACGTTTTCCATTACGAGCTGGAGCTGGTGTTGTAATCTGTGTATCTGTAATTACCTCATTGAGAATATTTGTAGCGATACGACGGCATGAATTTTCATATACCTGATCAACGACTGGAATAATTGTATCTACTCTTTGATGTGTTAGAGCACTTACAAATACAATAGGCGCATAACTTAGATACGCAAATTCAATCCGAATACGTTCGATAAACGCATTCATTGTCTTATCATCCTTCTCGACTGCATCCCACTTATTGACAACAATAACAATTGGTTTCCCTGCTTCACAAGCATACCCCGCAACATGTTTGTCTTGTTCACGGATTCCTGCTTCACCATCAATGACAAATAAAGCTACATCACAACGTTCAATCGCTGTCATCGCTCTTAATACAGAATATTTTTCAACAGATTCATATACCTTACCACGTTTACGAATGCCTGCTGTATCAACGATAACATACGGTTTACCTTCATAAACAAATGGTGTATCTACCGCATCACGCGTCGTACCTTGTACGTTAGAAACAATAGAACGTTTTTCCTTTAAAATAGCATTAACAAGTGAAGATTTGCCAACATTTGGTTCACCAATGACAGCGATATGAATACCTGTGTGCTTATCTTCTTTATCCTCTTCAGGGCATCAAAGCGTAAGCATTCATCCAAAAACATCACCAATACCGATACCATGTACACCAGATACAGCAATTGGATCACCTAAACCAAGATTATAGAACTCATAGATATTCATCATACGAGTTGAATCATCAATCATATTTACGGCAAGTACAACCGGTTTTGTCTGTTTCTGCAAGATTCCTGCAATATAAGAATCATCATCTGTCAAACCCATCTTACCATTTACAACAAAAAGGATAACATCCGCTTCATTCATTGCAATCTGTACCTGGGCACGGATTTCTTCTTGATAAGGTTGATCTGCTAATTGGATACCACCTGTATCAATCAGCTGAAACTTCTTTCCAGTCCATTCACCAGTCGTATAAATACGGTCACGTGTTACACCAGGAAAATCCTCCACGATAGATACACGAGAACCCTGCAATACGATTAAAAATTGTTGATTTTCCAACATTCGGACGACCAACAATTGCGATTACTCCACTATGCATTACAAAACCTCCTTTTCAATAAAAGGCTTAGCAAGATCATAGATACGTTCTGTTACTTCTTCGATTGACATATCACTTGTGTCAATTTCAACCGCATCATCCGCTTTTTTGAGTGGCGAATTAGCACGTGTCATATCTTGTAAATCGCGTTCTGCGATTTCCTTTCGCTATTTCTTCAATACTTCCAGTCGGAATATTCTTAGCGATATTCTGATCATATCTACGCTTTTGCACGGGCCATTGGCGTAGCTGTCATATAAATCTTCACTTCCGCATCTTTTTAAAACAACAGTTCCAATATCACGGCCATCCATAATAAAGCCCTTTCTCTTTTGCCATTTCTTGTTGACGTGCAACAAGCATACGACGTACATTTGCTAGCTTAGATACAAGACTAGCTGCTAGGCTTATCTCATTCGTACGAATTTTTATCAGATACATCTTCTCCATCCAATAAGATAGAACCATCCGTCAATAACTGAATCTTCGTATGTTCTAACATTTTACATACAGCCTCTTCATCTTCTAAACAAATATGATTTTTGTAAAGCCTTATATGCTGTACTACGATACATCGCACCTGTATCTAAATGTACATAATTTCAATTTTTTTGCCAGACACTTAGCAATGGTACTTTTCCCCGCTGCACCAGGTCCATCAATCGCAATATTTATCTTCATCTTATGCCCTACCACTATTCATTACAATGCCATAAACTGCTAGTAATAATAAGATTACAAGCAATAGAATTAGCACAACAACCACAATGTTTAAAACATGGTTTGTATACTGCATCTTCTCATTAACATCCGTTAGATTTGCTTCATAGTTGTCCAATTGAACACGCATCTGTGTTGTTTCATTCAATAGGCGTTGATTTGTACTCTCATAATTCTCCGTCTTTCTTGGAAACATCGCAAACGCATCATCATCTTTTACTGTCTGACTTGTTTGTGCCTCTCTACGTGGTTCTTGTGGATTCATTAAATCACCAAATGCATCACTAAACTGCGCAGTATTTTCAAGTGGTGGGAAACTAGTTGTATTCTGACTCATATAGTCTCTAGAATCCATATGACTAACACGTGGTGTAAAAGCAGGAATCTCAGGAAGAGAATTGTCTGGATTCGATCTCTTCTCATTCATTAAATTCTTTACTTCTGCCATGATGTCTTCTTTTGTAAGACTCATTGGATCATTAATATGGTTGTTATCACCTGTATAAGGTACATCAAACAGATTATCCTGCTTTGATGGAGTTACAGGTTTTGCAGGTTGAGATGTACGTTGTTTATTTGATGACATAAATGGAATGTCAGTTGTTCCTGTACTATTAGAATATGGCTTTTTTACAGGCTCTTTACGTGCTTCTTGAATCTTCTTATTCGCAATGGAATCACCCTTGATCTTACGTAAGATATCCATGGATGTATTTTCTAAAGAAGAATTTCCCTGTTCGATATTATATTGTTTTACTTCACGAATATACTGATCTAGATAGTCATTATCATATCCCGCTAAGTCATTTACAGTCGTAAAAGCACCAGCCTCAAAGTTTGCCAATGTTGGTGCTGGCTCTTCATGACCAAAAGAAGTGACTGGTTCAGAAATCACTGGTTTAGCAGGTTCTACGTCTTTGATTGGTGCACTTACGCGACGGTGAACACCTTCGTTAGCACTCTCTGTATAATCCCCACTTCTGTGGAAATTATTTCGCGTCAATCTGATTCAATCTCTTTTGGAAACGAGATAATTCTTTGGTTGTTGTTACGTCGTTACTATCTAAATCTTGCGCAATTTTTCTCGCGCAAATCTTTATATTTCTTAATACGTGATAATTCAGCCATATGTACATCTCCCAATAAACAGAAATATTATACCATATCCATATTTATTTCACTTACTCGCTTGGATATTTTTTTATTATTTGAGTTAGTTTCAACATAAACGCAACACTCTGTTGCGTTAACTTGTGACATGTTATCTTTATTCCTGTGTATCTGTTGGACTCCTTTTTAGATATCAGGAGAAAACATTTATGTCAGGTAAACATTTCACACTTGAAGACCGTATCAATATCCTTATGCATGTTAAACAAAATCATTCCATGCGTATGATAGCTACCGCTTTGAATGCCTCTGCTTCAACTGTTTCCAGAGAACTTAAAAAGCATAGGATCCTTGATGAATACTCTTCATTTCATTCCGTCACTCCTACCTGCAGTCGCATCATGAAGGCCCCTTGGATATGCAATGGCTGTCCACGTTTCTCTGCATGTAGAAAGAGAAAGTATCGCTACATCCCTGCACAGGCACATAGTACTTATGAATCTACTCTTCATCTATCTAGAGAGAAGATCCGAACCGGGGAAAAAGGTCTGAGATTTCTCGATGATCTCGTCACGCCTTTGATTCGTGACCAAAGGCAAACTGTCGCTCACGTGTTCTCCACTCATGGTGAACAGATGGGAATATCCCGTTCTACTTTTTACCGCTATGTCAATGACAATATACTCACCATTCGCAATATAGATCTTCCCAAGCGTGTTCGCTATCCGCTCTCCAAAAAGAATATCAAACGTGGCGATAACACTACGATAGACAACCAATCGTGCCGTGTGGGACGCGATTATACTGCCTTTCAGGAATTCATTACCCAGCATCCGAGCTAATATCGCTGAGATGGATTCCGTCATCGGTAAGAAAGGTGTCGGCGAAAAAGGTGCTTCTAACTCTACTATTACGTAAGAGTAAATTTATGTTTGCCTTCCTAAGGAATAGAAATACACAAGCTTCTGTAACAGAAGTATTCGACCACATCCAAAGGAAGATCGGCTTTGCAAGGTTCGCTACTATGTTCCGTGTAGTGCTTACGGACAACGGTCCTGAATTCAAGGACCCCATTTCCTTGGAACGTGGTACACGCAACGTACAGCGCTGTCATATATTTTATTGTGATTCGCGTGCCTCCCAACAGAAGGGGCGCATTGAAAAGAATCATGAATATATTCGAAAATATCTGCCTCAAGGGACATCCTTTAACGGCCTTACACAAGAAAAGGTAAATCTAATGATGAGCCATATCAATTCCGTCAAGCGTGACTCATTGGATGGCCGTTCACCATTTGAATGTCTCACTAGGGCAGAACTCAAAACTATAAAAAAGCTTGGATTAACACCGATCGAACCAGACGAAGTTAATCTAAGCCTAGACCTAATTCAATAGGTCCCCAAAGTCCAACGGATACTCGACTTACACAAACTGAACTGTTGCGTTTAGTTGACACCTAAACCCTTCAGTTGATTTTCATTGCGCCAAAAAAGCGAGTATTCCTACATAAAAGATACCATATTAACATTAAAAAGAGTCATTATAGATCAAAAAATCATCTGATAATGACTACATTAGTTCGTTATTTGTTGCCTTTATTTATCGTGTTGCGTTAACTTTGAAACTTAAGCTTTTTATTATTTGCATATGAAAAAAGGCGTATTATCACGCCTTTTCACTGAATTTTCAGATTAATGCAAAAAACCTGAGATACGCTTGTACAGTAGTCTTGTGATGACACTTACAACAAAGCCTTTGATTAAGTTAAATGGTAATACGCAAACAAAGAGTAATCCCCATACACTCTTAATAAATGGGAAAATTGCTGATCCCATCTTAACAAATGCGTCAATAGGCATTCCATATAGTGTTGAATAGAACGGTAATAGCACAAAATAATTCGCTAGAATACCAACAGCAGCCATTATAAGTGTACCCACTACCATACCAATTAATGCATTTTTCTTTAACTTTTGCTTGCGGTAGATAATCGCAGCAGGCACAGTAAAGGCAACACCGATAATGAAGTTTGCAAGTTCACCTACAAACATTGTCTGTGTAGGTTTAAATAATAACTTTAAGATAATTTTGATTGCTTCAATCAGAACTGCTGCCCATGGCCCAAACGCAAATCCACCAATCAATACACTGACTTCACTAAAATCTAACTTGTAAAAGTTAGGCGCGATAAATAGTAACGGAAAATCAAATAGCATCAGCACAAACGCTACTGCACTGAGAACCGCTACATTCGCAATAAATTTTGTTGTTAAAACTTTCTTACTTCCTGACATGGTTTCATCTCCTTGCCTCAAAATAAAAGAGGCTATCTAAGATAACACCTCGGGTAAAAATTGATGATGAAAAAACTGTTTACTCTTCCATCCAGACTATACTGTCGCCATCGGAATTGCACCGATTCAACCTTTCGGTTCGCGGGGTATACCGCCGGTCGGGAATTGCACCCTGCCCTGAGTTTTATCTTCTTTAGTATATACCACTTTATTTACACTTACCAGTAAAAAGAAAGAAGGATTTCTCCTTCTTAGATATTTAATAATGTTTTTAGCATCTCCACTGTGCTTTGCATTGTAAGTGGAATATAGAAGTATGCAGTACAAATAAATCCAGCAACTACTATCATCAGAACAATCATCTGTGCACTTGTCGCAAATGGCGCAGACTTAATGTATGCCTGAATACGTAGATATACACCAGCCACCATACCAAGAGTTCCTAGTAAGAATCCTACTAACATAGACTTCGATAACAATAGAATCGCAAGAATATACATCACTGTTGGAAGTAAACTTGCGATAGAAGTTAATGACGCAAGTTGATGACGATAGTTATAAGATACCTTGATATTTGCGATATAGCCACTAATTACCAAATAGATTCCTTCAAATAAGATGAATAAGAATGCTAGTTTTAACGACATGATAAATGTGTCACTAAAGTTCATTCTAGTAAACCCAAAAGGTGAAAGATTAATATAACTAGCAAGCATTGCAGATAAGAAATACGCAAACGCAATCCAATGGATTGAATTACGAATCGCAACACCTATAAACATCATGAAGTCATCGTGGTTTTTTTCGCAAGACGATCAATCGCATACGCTGGGAATAACAGTCTTGTTAAGAAGTCTGTCTTTGCAGTACTAATATCTCTATCTGCTTCCGCAATCAATCTTTCTTTTCGCGTCATCTTGATAGGCTTAGACTTTTCTTCTACAGTCGGTTGTTTTTTATCCACTTCTTCTGTTTTCGCAACTTGTAGTACTTTCTGTTTTTCTAAACGGTCTTCTTTTTTCTTTTGAAAATCATCTTTCAGCGATGCATATTTTTTTCCTGTAATAGTTGCCATGCATGCTTAGAAGATTCTTTTGCCTTATTACCAGCATCTGATAAGAAAGATTTCATCTTTCCACCTACATCGCCAAGTGCAGCTTTTGCTTTATCAAGATTCTCATCAAATTTGATATCTTCAACAAACTTCTGAGGAATCAATTGATTCATAACTGATTCTGACTTAGATAATTTCTCACTTTTATAAATTGCATGTTGCAGAAACGGTCTATGACGATACTGCACAACACGCTGACGATAGCTAATAGGAGTATTTGTTCTTCTTTTACTGCCAATAAATCTTACTTTCTCCATGAAACTCGCCTCCAGTAGTTTCATTATAAACAAAAAGACTATCTTATAACACTCTTAATTATGAAGAATCTGAAAAAACATCGCTTTATCGAGTGACCTCATAATCTAACACAACTTTTTTTATCTGGATCATATTCCACAATAACTATCTCATTTGTCAGTTGGATATAAATATATCGATCTCTGATTTGATATTTATCTTCTAAATTCATTTCAGTACATAATTCTTTTTTTAATCGAGCAATCGCTGAAAAGTTCTTCTTGTTGATAGGCATAGATTATTTCTAAGTTCTCTAGTGTTTTTTTGCTTGGTAATTCAAATTGGTACTCAGTACTGTTACAAGTGTTATCACATATAGAAAGATAACGAGAAAATATGCACTGATAAAACCTTTATTGTTTACATAAGAATACTTCATATTCTTGGTTCTCTCTAACATACCGTAGAATCACGCTATCATTTTCTAAGTAAAACATTGCACTCTCTATATCCATTAAGAATATTTGTGTACCTGGCTGTATGATAAGATTCTGATTCACAAGACGTAATCTCATTTCTTCATGTTGTCTTTGAAATGAAATCATAGTTGGTTGTAATTCAATGTCATACGCTACTGCTAGATAATGCCGTAATTGCACTAGCGCAATCTGATCTTGTAATGGTGTTCTATCTTTTAAGACATTACGTGTTATAGAGATAACTTGTACTGTCATTGGAATGCAGATGCATACTGTTAAAATACATATTAAGATTTCAATGAGTGCGAACCCTCTTCTATTTGACATGCTTGTAAACACCCTTCTATTTCATTCATCGCTTCCAATAATGACTCTTCCATCTCACGTATCTTTCTTTCAAATACAGTATGTTTGTGCGTAATTTGCTTGTATGATACTTGTAAGTAAACCAACCAACAATAATGTGATACTTAAACTAACAAATGCTTCGACGGTAAATAATCCCTTTTTATTGAATCGCAAGTCTACCACCACCAAGTTCTACAATGATTGTACGTTCATTTTTAAAATAGATTGTTTTTGCTTGATTCACATTTCCCTTTTGATTAAAACGTACATTATATTCTTCAAAAGATATACTTGTTGCTTGTTTCATTGCGGTACTTTGTAAATATAGATATTTATCCACAAATGCATAATATTCCGTTTCCCGTAAATGTATATTCGTCGGTAACAACATCATAAATACCGATATCACAAAAAGAACTACACACATCTCCAACAAACTAAAACCTTTATTCGATATACGCATGTCCATCACTGATTACAAGACTCTTCTCTCCATCACAGGTAATCTGCTGTTCTGTTAATAATCCAGCATTCACTAAATCACTCACACTTCCAGGATAACTATCGTATTCTAGTTTATATTGGATAATCGCAGAGTCCGCAATCTTCTCCAATGCCTTACAACCTTTATCATTTACAATCGTTAGTGTCTTTTTAATATTTGGTATTACTAATAAAAACAGTATTGAAATAATTAAGATAACAATCGTCATCTCCAGTAATGTAAATCCTTTTTTATTCATCACTCACCTCCTAAATATTCTGTAACATCTGCATTGGTAACATTAGTATCTGATAAATCACAAGCAGTATTAATCCTATCGTTCCATAACAAGATAGTTGTACGCTACGCGTAAAGATACGTACTTGTTTGATATGTCGTTGTTGGTTCATCACTAGATATCCTTCTAGCATCTTCTCACAGTTTGAACCATGTAAGGCAATTTGAAAGAACTGTTGTAATGCATGTTCTACATATGGTGTATGTAATGTATTTTCAAATGATTCGCCTTTACATAAAGATTCGTTCAACTCTTGTGCTATTAAACACACCAAAGGTTTCTCTTTCATATCCAACAAAATTTTCATCGTTTGTATCGTTGGGATACGTACCCGAACGCATTCAAGGAAGTATCTTGCAAATTCTGCAGATGCCTTTTGAACCAAAAGTGAATCTGGCACGTACTTTACAAGTAAACGATATAACCAACACTTTCTTTGTGGATGTTGAAACACAATCCACAACAAGATTCCTATAACAATTACAAAAGTCGCTAGCCACGATAATAGTTGTATCAATCCTCGTAGAAGTAATAACTTGTGACATTCACCTCAAAACTAGTCATTAATGCAATCATCTGTGGAAAGACAAAACCATTAAACAAATACATTCCAAAAAAACATCACAAATAACATGACAATCGGATAGAATCATATCCTTCATCATCTTAAGCTTTGTTTGTTCTTCATGGCTTTGCAAGTTCAATTGAAATCCGCATACTATCAAGTACTGGCAGATAACGAATAAAGTTATCAAAGTACTTTCTATAACAAACCGGTAATAGCGAAGAAAATGCATCTTTAAACGTCTGTCCTTGTTCAAGTTTTTTTCTAATACATGCTTAATATGCTGTTTATTTCTTTTTTTGTCTTCAAAAATTTGTAATGTATCAGTAAAACTAAACCCATTTTTCCATCAAACTTACAATTCCTTGGCATTCTAGTTTATCAAAGCGAGTATTCCTCAAGACAATCCGACGCAATATATCCCTTCTTAACTGCATTTTGTAATTGTTTTTGGAGTGTGATAAACGTTTCGGAAACACATCGATGTTCCAAGGCATAAGCCACCTCCTTCCGGTTCATATATTCATACACACCCGAGCGTTTTCCAGCTCCCCAAATTGAATAAGCGTTGATTAGAAATGCCTATCAGCACATCTTTCAATTGGTACATATCCACTCCTAAATCTAATAGACGGTCAATCGCAGACATACAATTTTGACTATGTAAACTCGTCACTACCAAATGCCCTGTTAGTGCACTACGCACTGCCATTAAGGCAGCTTGACTATCACGAATTTCTCCAATCATGATGATATCCGGATCATGTCTCATGAGTTGTTTAATACCCTCGTCATAAGATAAATGTTGGTGGTCATTGATCTGTATTTGCACATAGTTTTCGTGATATACCTCAACCGGATCTTCCAGAGTAAATATCTTCTTTCCCTTAGTTTCATTGAGAATGGTATAAAGCGTTGTTGTCTTACCAGAACCTGTTGGTCCAGAAAATATAAAAAGCCCTGATGTATGTTTTGTAATATTCCTTAGCCATATCGAAGTATCATAATCAACTGTTAAATCTTCAATATGTAGAGGTGAATGCTGATTCAGAATACGTAGCACACCTGATGTATTGTGATAACTTGAAACTAGCGCAAAGCGTAAAGATACTGGTTGCCCATCAATTTCCATCTCAAATCTTCCCGTTTGTGGATGGTGGATATCTGATAAGTCTAGATTTGCTTTATACATCAGATAACGAAATAAACGAATATCATCTTCTTTTGGGACCATTTGCTTAACATCCTGTTCAATCTTCATCTCGATACTCAAACTTTCTTTCGGATATGTTTTTAGATGAAAATGGATATCGGTCACATGAAACTCCATCGCTATTTTTAAACACTCAATCAATCGTTCTTCCATAGTAGTCCTCACACTTTTGTATTCACTAAAAATACGAAAACTCCATAAAAAAATGTTCGATTTTCTCGAACATTAGTATTCATAGTTTAAATCAAATTTTCCATCCGACTTCTGTACAATCAGATAATAGTAACCTGGAGGCGTCTGTGTCGTTTGATCATATTCTCCATATCCTTCAATATTTACCATTTCCGCAATAAGGTTCTGTTCTAAATCATATAGTTTTGCCACAAAAGTACCTTGACCTGTATGCTTACCATAGATTCTTAGACTTCCTGCATTAAGATAGAAACGCACAATGTAAAGTCCTCCAGAATTTTGAATCTCAGTTGCCTGTTTACTCGTGGCAGAATCTGGATCATCGACCGTTGTTGGTAAATCAAATTCCTTTTTCTTTTTTTCATCCTTTGGTTTTTTTCAACAGTATTATCAGTAGGAATTGTCTTCTCCTCAATCATCTGTGTGATACGATGATCAACAGCCCCAAAAGAGCTCTGCAAGTAGATAATATCATCATGGTCATTCTTATTGATGGAAACTGTATAGAGAGAGACCTGTTGGGTCATTGTACGTCCATTTTTCTGATACGTGTATATACCATAAACATTGTTTTCCCTTAATAATTGTCTGGGTGACAGTACATTCATATTGTGGAAACTGCTTTCTTTAGTACAGACTCCACCAATTTTTGTGCATCTGCATCTTTAAAAATCAGTTGTAGAAATCGAAATCTGATCTTCCTTCGCTACGTAGCTTGATTTGTCTTGATGACAACCTGCCAGTAATATCGAACTCAAACATAAACCAATCAAAAATTTCTTCATATTACTTCCTCACTTCTATTCTACACGAAACTAAGATAAAACAACTTTGATTTATTCTAAAAGTAAGAAATCATATAGGGATTATTACGAACTTCAATTCCTATTGTACTTGCAGGTCCATGCCCTGGGTAAATTTGTAAATCATGTGGAAGTGTCTTGAGATAATCCAGTGTATGACGCATCTTCTCATCACTACCAGAATATAAATCTGTTCTACCACAACTAGACGCAAATAGCGTATCGCCTGTAAAAAGAATATTCTTATAGCGAACACAGATACTACCATCCGTATGGCCAGGTGTATGATGAATTTCTAAAGAAAATGTTCCAATCTTAATTTGTTTCTCATTTAAATCATGTATTGGCGCATATACAGGTGCACTATAGCCATAATGTCCAGCGTTACTTGGTGATACAAGTGGTAAATCATGATGATCCATAAAAAAACAGGACAGTTGTATACATCACACAAATCATCCACAGCCCCCTGTATGATCAGAATGTCCATGTGTCAAAAACAATACCATCAACAACTTCATCTTTGCCAACACACTCCATAATCTTCTTGTAATATCTTCCTGGATCAACAAACAGCACATGACCATTATCATGTAATACATAAGAATTTTCTTCAAATTGACCAATTGGTAATATATCTAATCTCATACAAAATATAAAAAAATAACCAACAAAGGTTATTTCTTCTCCTTATGCAATGTCATTTTGCGTAAACGTGGACAGTACTTCTTAACTTCCAACTTTTCTGGGTGCTTACGCTTATTTCTTGTAGTGATGTAGTTTTCTTCACCACATTCTGTGCATACCAAGATTACATTCTCTCTTGCCATTGTTAATAATCCTCCTAAGATTTGCATGATGAGTATATCATATTCATAAATCAATTCCAAGTGCTTTATGGTTTTATGAGATGAAAAACTCGATAAAATTTTATAATCGTGGGATAATAGTACTCATAAAGGAGAAAAATAATGAAACGTACTGAAACACGTGCTTTATTTGTAGGAAATGTCCAAATTGGCGGTCAAAATAAATGTGTCTTACAATCCATGACAAACGTTCCTGCAAAAGATGTAGAGCGCTCAGTCGCACAGATCAATGAACTAGCCGCAAATGGCTGTGAACTTGTCAGAACAGCAGTATTAGATGAAGAAGATGCTCGTGCTATTCCAGCTATCAAAGCCCGCATTAACATTCCTCTAATCGCAGATATACACTTTAACTATCTACTCGCCCTCATCTGTCTAGATGGTGGTATTGACGCAATTCGTATCAACCCTGGTAACATCGGCTCTCGTAAAAATACAGAAGCTGTCGTTGCCAAATGTAAAGAGAAACATGTACCAATTCGTATTGGTATTAACGCTGGTTCTTTAGAAAGAGAACTCTTAGAGAAATATGGTGGTCCATGTGCAGAGGCTCTTGTCGAAAGTGCGAAACGTCATGTTGATATTCTTGAGAGTATGGATTTCTATGATATCTGTCTCTCATTCAAATCTTCAAATGTAGAACTTACGATTGACGCATATGAACTTGCCGCAAAAACGTTTAACTACCCTCTTCATTTAGGTGTTACAGAAGCTGGTGGATTTGCAGATTCTGCTGTAAAATCTTCTGCCGCATTAGGTGTGCTCTTACATGAAGGAATTGGTGATACAATTCGTATCTCTGTATCCGGTCCGCCAAAAGATGAATTGATTATCGGAAAAGCATTACTACGTAGTTTCCGGTTAATTGAAGATGTACCCGATTTAGTCGCATGTCCTACATGCGGAAGAATCCAGTATGATATGATTCCACTTGTCAAAGAGATGGAAGATTATCTCCACAGTATCAAGGCAAATATCACAGTTGCAGTCATGGGCTGTCCTGTTAATGGTATGCAAGAAGCTAGCCGTGCCGATATTGGTATTGCGGGTGGTTCAAAGTCCGGTATTCTCTTCCGTAAAGGAAAAGTAATCCGCACTGTTCCACAAGCAGAAATCAAACAAGCATTGATTGAAGAAATCGAAAAAATTATAGAAGAACAGAGAAGCCAAAAATAGCTTCTCTGTTTTTTTACTATTCTTTTGAAATACGATTGGATCAGTCAACTTGATATAAACAACCAAGTATCCAAGTGAAAAACAAGAATCCTGCAAATACATCAGATGTATAATGAACACCTAAATAAATACGACTCATACCAATAATGAAAATCAATAGACCAAAACCTGTCATCAAAGTCCAACGTAATTTCGTATTTCTTACATTTTTGTGAATCAAATAGATTAGATATCCATAGAATGCCATACTAACCATAGAATGGCCCGATGGAAAACTATACCCCGTTTCTGTAATCAAACGAAATCCAGTAGGACGAGCACGACGTACGATTAATTTTAATATGTTATTTAATAGTGCAATCAACACCAAGTTTGATACGACACTGACCGCGATTCTTTTATTTGTAATGAGAACTAATGAAGCGATAGCCCAAACAATCATCAAAATCGTACCACCAAACTGTGTAATGACTCTCATAATTGGGGTTAAGGTATCTGATATAAAATGCTTTGTTATAAAATTATAGACAGAAGTATCAATCGGTAATACATGACTACCCCATACTGCTTGCATCAAATATACGAAGATACTGATACAAATCAGTACAATAACCCACTTTTATATTTTTCTTTTTGAAAAAAACCTGCATGCATATCTCCTTTTTAAAAATCGACGCATCTGCGTCGATTAAAGCAACATGAGGTTTATTTGCCACCTTGGATGAAGTATACATCATACCAAGTGATAAATGTATAAAGTGTCCAAATCTTTCGACGAGCATCCACTTTACCTTGGAAGTTGTCGTCTAATAGTTGTAACACCGCCTTCTGGTCAAAGAATTCACCAACGAAGTCTTTTGATAATTCTTCACGTACAATCTGATAGAACTTCTCAGTACGTAACCAGTCTTTGATAGGAACTGGGAAACCAAGCTTAGGACGTGCAGCCCACTCCTTAGGAATATGACGGAACGCAGCTTGACGGAAAGCATACTTCGTATTGTGCTCGTTGAATAAATACTTTGTAGGAATTACCTGTGCACATTCCATCATCTTCTTGTCAAGTAATGGAACACGTAATTCAAGGGAATGTGCCATGGACATCTTATCAGCCTTCAACAAAATATCTCCAGGCATCCATTGATGCATATCTAAGTACTGCATCTTCTTGATTTCAGATAAGTTCTTAACTTTAGCATACTTATCCATCACGATATCTTTCACAGATGGTGACTTACGATATTCCGGTTTTACAATCGCGGAAGCTTCCTCTTCTGTAAACACAAGTGCCTGGCCAATAAAGTATTCTTCAGCTGGTTGAACAGCCTTTAATAAATGTAACCTACCTGGAAAGTTAGGCAACTTCTTTAAGTACTCAGATAACTTATGACGCTTACTTTGGGATAACTTCTTTAGAGCTTCACCAAGTTTACGTACCGTCATAGAGTTAGAATGCCAACCATAATCAATATAACCAGCAAATAACTCATCGGCACCTTCTCCACTCATAACAACCTTCACATCGCGTGCAGCGAGTTCTGATAAGAAGAACAGTGGAACTACTGATGGGTTGGAATCTGGTTCATCTAAGTAATATTGAATCTGTGGGAAGTATTGGAATGCCTCTTCACCAGTTAATGTACGAGATGTATTGTGTAACCCTAAAATATCCGTTAAAGCTTTCGCTTCTGTGGATTCATTGTATGATGTCCCAAAACCAACGGAGTAAGTCTTCGCAGGTTTCAAGATAGACGCAACTAAACTAGAGTCTACACCAGAAGATAAGAAGGAACCAACTTCTACATCCGCAATCTTATGTGTTGCGACAGATTCCTGTACTGTTTCATCAATGAAGTTTACAGCCTCTTCTAGGGTCATATCTTTTTCTTCTTGATGCAAGTCCCAATACTGTTGAATATCTAACTTACCATCCTTCAAGATGAAATAATGTCCTTCTGGTAAACGATATACATTCTTAAAGAAACACTCTTTGATTGCTGGATATTGGAATGTCAAGTATGGTTTTAGAGCTTCCTTATTTAATTCCTTTTTAAAGGATGGATGATGTAAGAAAGACTTGATTTCAGAACCATACATAAATACTTCATCTGTATTGTAGTAATAGAATGGTTTAATGCCAAAGTGGTCACGTGCGCCAAACAATTCCTTCTTTTCTGTATCCCAGATAACGAAGGCAAACATACCACGCAACTTTTGTAAAAGTGCTACACCATATTCTTGATAACCATGGATCAACACTTCAGAGTCTGTATTTGTCTTAAAATGATAACCCTTTTCAACTAGTTCTTTACGGATAGACTGATAGTTATAAATCTCACCATTGAAAGTTAAAACTTTTGTTTTATCTTCGTTATATAATAGCTGACTACCACCTTCCAAGTCGATAATACTCAAACGACGAAAGCCTAAAGCCGCATCATCATCAATATATTGACCAGCGCTATTTGGACCACGGTGGATAATCGCATCCATCATGTCTTTAATAATCACTGCTTTTTTTCACTCTGTGTTTTTTTATCTACAAATCCTACTATTCCACACATAGAATCACTCCTTTACACAAACATATTTGCATTAGTTAGTATATCATATATATCTATTGATTTACTCGCTCCTTCAAACAAGCATTTTTTTCCAAAACTTTTTTATTGAAGTATCGATTCTCATTTAGTATAATCTATTAGCAAGCTTCAATAACGGCGCGTTGGTGAAGCGGCTAACACACCGCCCTCTCAAGGCGGCATTCACGGGTTCGAATCCCGTACGCGTCACTACCAAATCGACTTCGGTCGATTTTTTTATTATAGTCAAAAAAAAGAACAGTTATACTGTTCTTTACAAGATATATTCTAATCAATCAGCTTTATAGCTATATGCAATATCAATACCTAATTTTATAGAATGTGATGATGAGTACTGCGATAATCAATGTAGTATTATCGAAAAGAAAACTAATTACCACAATGACAAATCCTACAATAACACCTGTAAGACCTGAAAATCTTTGACACTTTTTTCCAGATTTCATCATTCTTCATCGTCTGTTTTGTCCGAAAGCCTAAGATACTATTCCTTTTTAACTTTCGGCAGGATATTACTGATTACAATCAAGAATATTCCCATAATGATAAACACAATTTGTATAAATGTAAAGTGATGCAAACTCTAATTTCTCAAGCTGATGTAGACTCGAATAAATCATAAATCCACTAAAGCATATTGAAGATTAAGTAGAACACAGTTACTAATGAACAAACTACTCTTCTCGTTATTATTTCCTTGCGGCTCTTGTTTCTGTGCAATCTTTTCCCATCACCAGTGAAAAAGATTCCAAACCAATTATTAAAACAGGTAATATTAAGATTTCATATTTACTTCCCCAGCGATCAACCACGTTATCGATATTATAATGTGCTGGTATCACATTCAGGTAGAAAACTGTAATGCAATTAAACTAGCTACTAGTAGGCAAAAAAACATAAGTACATAAAAATAGTTTTTTTATTTCTTTCATTTTTTTCTCCCTTTAATTCAGAAATCCACATCAGTGCTTCATCCAAAATAGATAAGTTTAATTCATAGTAGATAAAAATTCTTATACTTTGTTTCATAAATCAAATCAGCTTTTTTTGAGCTTTGCTAGATGGTACGATAGCGCTTGTGGAGACATCCCTAATTGTTCAGCTAAATCTCCAGAACTGATTTTTTTCCTTCTTTTCAATTTCATCAAAACATTCCTTCGATTATCATCCGCAAGAGCTGTTAAGATATCTTTGATTGCCATTCCATCACCTCACAATCTATTTAAGGATTTCTTTAAATAGATTGTATATCAACCATCATACATTTCAACTCTATTTAAAAAAATATTTTTTTAATAGTTTGTATAAATCATTTAAAAAGAAAGGACTTATGAAAGTCCTTCTCTATCTTTTCTTGCACGTTCTTTATACATAGCCTTCTTCTCTTCACGAATCTTGCTACGAATCATTTCACGCTTCTTCTGACGATGTACACGGTCAATTGCGGCTGCACGTTTCTTCTTGTATCCTGGCTTAACCTTTTGTGTTCTTCTTCGTCATAATCATGGCAATCTTCTTCTCTAGCTCATCATCTGTCTTAAGACGTCTTTGTCCGTATGGATGAAGTGTCTGCCATCCCGTCGAACGATGACGGGCATGGTCAAACTTGATGCCGCGCTTTTGTAAGGAACGAATTGCTTGATCATCGCTTTCTTGATACAAGGCATAACATGTACCTGTAGACCCTGCTCTACCTGTTCTTCCTGCACGATGAATATAGTATTCTAAGTCTTCAGGGAATCCACAGGAGATAACATGTGTTACTTCTCCAATATCAATACCACGTGCAGCTAAGTCAGTTGCCACAACATATGTATGTTCTGCATTAGCAATACTCTTCATAGCTTGCTTTCTCTTACGGCTTGTAAGATCACCATGGATTTCACTCACAGACACTTTATTCTTACGAAGTTCTTCTGCAATCGAGGAAGCTTCTTGACGTGTATTAGCGAATATCAAACATACATAAGGTTGAAAGCCTGGTAAGATTGATAAAATTGTCTCAGCATAGCCATGATGATAACAAGGTATCAATACATGCTTGATGTCTGGATTAAAGCGTACCTTCTCCCCAATCTGATATGTAATAGGATGATGCATGTATTTATTGATAAATGGTTTTAACTGATCTGGCATTGTAGCAGAGAATGCGAGCATCTGTAAGTGTTCGCCAAGTCTACCTGCAAAGGCATCAATCTCATCTAAGAATCCATATTCTAGAGTCATGTCTGCTTCATCGACCACAAGCATATTTGCTTTATCAATACGTAAAGCACCACCATTTAAGAATAAATCCTTAATTCTACCTGGTGTTCCAATTACAATATGTGGTTGAGATTTTTCAAGTTGTTCAATATCCTTACTTCTTTCACGACCACCAACATATAAGCGTACACGTATTTCTGGCACAATTTCTGTCATGACTTTTGCCATTTCATAAATCTGTGTCGCAAGTTCACGTGTAGGTGCTGTAATCACAACCTGTGCTTCATCGCTGTTAGGATCAACCTTCTCCATGATTGGAATTAAGTATGCGTGCGTCTTGCCAGAACCTGTACTAGAAAGACCAATTATATCCTTACCACGTAAAGCAGATGGAATCACCTGTTCTTGGATCGGGGTTGGTTGTGTAAAATGGTTCTTCTCAATAAAGGCCATTGTTGTATCTTTTAGATTAAAATCTTCAAATTTTTTCATCTTATCACCTATAATTAGTATAACCGATTTTATTTGCGGTTTGAAAGGACTCTGTTATGGAAATCATAAAAGTCATCCCTAGAGGGTATTGCCAAGGTGTTGTTCGTGCAATTCTCATTGCCAAGAAAACAGTCAAGGAAAACCCAGATACCCCTGTCACAATGTTGGGTATGATTGTACATAATCAATTTGTGGTTGATGCTTGTCGCAAGTTAGGTATCAACTTTGTTGAGGATAAAAATAAAACACGCATGGAACTGTTAGAAGAAATTCCAAGTGGTATCGTTATCTTTACTGCTCATGGTGTTAGTGATGATGTCATCGCAGCTGCCAAAGCTAAGGGACTAACTTGTGTTGATGCGACTTGCCCTGATGTCATTCGTACACATACGCTTGTTAAGGAACATAGTGCCGTTGGAGATATTATCTACATCGGCAAGAAGAATCATCCCGAATCTGAAGGAACAGTTGGTATCTCAGATAAAATTCATCTTGTAACATCTATTGAAGATGTAGATGAATTAAAGAATGTATCTCTTGAGAATATTCTCATTACCAATCAAACAACACTTTCCATGTTAGATACAGCAGAAATCATTGCACACTGTAAGAAACTCTTCCCTGACGCAATCGTCGCAAAGGAAATCTGTAGCGCTACTAGCAAGCGTCAAGAAGCTGTGCTCCAACTACAGAATGTTGATTTACTCATAGTTGTTGGTGATGCACGTTCCAATAACTCCAATCAACTTGCCAAGATTGCTAAGCACGCAGGTATCCAAGAATCTTATCTTATCGATAGTGTTTTAGATTTAACACCAGATATGATTGATGGACATAAGCGTATCGCAATTACAAGTGGGTCTTCTACACCAAATTCTATCACCGACCAAGTCGTTAACTTCTTAAATGAATATGCACGCACAGGCGTCTGGCAATTACCAGAGACTGTTAACGTGCAATTGATCTAAGATCTTCTAATTCCTCTTTAGTAAGAGGTCTATATTCACCTGGTTTTAAAGTTTCATCTAAAACAAGATTCTTCATACGAAGACGTTTCAGATAAACAACTTTATCACCAACAGAATTGAATATGAATTTAATCTCATGGTACTTCCCTTCTTGAATAATCAGTGTACAAGAAGTATCAGAGATTTTTTTATATACTGCTGGTTTATAACTTACACCATTATATGTAACACCAGATTCAATCTTAACAATATCTTCATCGGTTAATGGTAGTGTATGTTCTACGTAATACTCTTTTTCAACATGTTTCTTTGGCGATAATAGTTCATGTGCCAAAGGACCATCATTGGTAATCATCAGTAAGCCTTCAGTATCTTTGTCTAAACGTCCACACGGAAACATCCCTTTATAGTCTTCCGCAATTAGATCTAATACTGTGGGACAGTTTTTCCCTTCTGTAGCACTGATATATCCAGCTGGTTTATTTAACATGTAATACACATATTTTTCATAGACCACCGGTATATCATCCACAAAGATTTCTACTGTATTTTCATCAACTCGCATGTCAGAAGACTTTGCGATTTCACCATTGACACGTACACGTTTCTCTTTGACGAGTTTCTTAACTTCACTACGACTGCCAACACGTGCATTTGCAAGAATACGATCTAAACGTAACATTTAGGCACCTCTATGAAGAATGCGATTAAACATTCCACGTAAGTCGCGATGGAAGATTGACTTAGGAAGACGGAATAATTCACTACTTGCAAAGTATACACCCATTCCGAATGTTCCAATAATCCCAACGAATACGATCGCAACTAAGCGAGAATACTGTGTAGGATCAATGCCAATCCAACGTACAATAACATAGATACCATTCATCGCAAAGCAACAAATAATAATCTTCACTAAGCGAATGATCATATTCTTCACACGTACAGGATATGTCTTTTGAATCTTATAGATACTCAGTGCGATGAATGTAATTTCACAAAGAATACTAGAGATAATTGCACCAGAATATCCAAATAAATAACAACATGGATAGAATGTAATAACCTTAACCAAGAATCCAATTGAAAAGTATATCAGAGTATGTCTTCTCATCTTTAAGGACAATAAGATGGATAGTAATACAGGCGTCACTGTAGTTCCAAACGCTAAGATACTAGACCAGAATAAAGCTACTTGTCCATACTCTAGCTCTTTAGCACCATACATGATGTAATAGATAGGACCTGATAAAGCAGCCATCGATACACATACTGGAATGACAATATAGAACACTGTACCAAGACAGTCTTCTAGAGACTTACGTAGTCCCTTCCAATCCGCATGAACCAAAGAAACAGTGATAAATGGAACAGCACCAGCCGCAAAACCATTACCGATAACCTGTGGGATGGAAGTTAACTTATCACAGTTTGTCTGGATAATACTCAATAACATTGTTGCTTGGCTATGTTGCGTGCCTAAGCCTTCCATCACAGATACGAAGAAGTTTGTATTCACAAGTACCTGTGAGTTTGCCAAGATGGAACTTAATAGGAATGGAATTACATACATCACAAACTCATGAATCAACTCTTTGATTGCGACTGAATTTGTAGATTGTAGTTTCGCCTTTTGTTGTACATCCTTGAAGTGTTTGCGGTCAAAGTTCATAAACTGCAGTAAGGCTACCATCGCACCGACACCAGTACCACCAACTGCTGTATAGATATATACAATCTTTGGAAGATGCAGAATATACACAACAAACCAACCTGCACCAAGTAAGAATCCTACACGTACAAATTGTTCAATCACCTGTGATAAAGAATACTGCTGCATTTCCTTGGCACCTTGATAATATCCACGATAGCTATATAAAACTGATACCAAGAATAAAGCCATCGCTAGAATCACAAATGAGTTTTGCATTGCTGCTAGTTCATTAGCCGAATACGATGTACCACCTAATGCTCGAGCTGCTAAAGGACCTGAAAAGCCAATAAACAATACAGCCATCACAAAACCAGAAACCATTAATAAACTTGTCGCTAAGATACGTACTAGCACAACTGTCTTATAGTCATTTTTAGAAAGATACTTTGCGACAAGAGCCGCTAAAGCAAACGGAATACCAGCACTGCAGATCTGTAATAGAATCGTGTAATAGTCAAACGCTGCAGAATAATAAATCATATCCTGCTGACCAACGATTGCTTTAAATGGAACGATATAGAATAAACCGATTAACTTTGTAATGAAGATACCAGCAGAAGTCGTTAAGGAACTGGCAATAAACGATTTTTTAATTGTATTTGTTTCTTTCATGTACCCAACTCCTTTTACTTCTCATATTTCAACTCTTTTTGTATGTATTGTTTGACCACTTGTTTATTTGCCTGATCACGCCATTCCACCACAAACTTTAAATTGACATGGTCTTTAGAACTTTCTCCGCTGATAACAAGTCCTTTCATCAGACCCTTTGATTTATCTACTTGATTTGGCACAAGCGATACATCTGTATCAAAGATACCTAATGATGGCATCATCTTGTCATTATCTGCAAACGGAATATCATTTTCCACCGCAAAAATACGGCAATGGTACATCTCTGTCTTTGGATTGTCTATAATTACATAATAGCGATATGTACCATCGGATAACTGTGTCATCTCTGTACTAATCGAAAAATAATCACTAGAATCTAGATAGTTTTTTTGTATTTAGAAACTTCGTATAATAACTTTCATATAATTCCATAGCTGCATTTGTTTCTTCGTCTTTTTTAGCACAGCCAGATAACATGCAGATACAGATTGCAATGACCAATAAATATCTATACATACAAATACCTCGCCTGTAATTATACCATAGAACAGTTATAAAAACGGATAGCCTTTTGACTATCCGCATGCTTTAGAATGTTAATACAAAGTAATTCTTCTTACCTTTTTTAAGGATAGAGAATTCCTGGTTAATAGCTTCTGTCTGATGTAATACTGCCTGAATATCAGTAACTTTATTCCCATTTACTGATACAGAACCTTGTTCAATTAACTTGCGTGCTTCTGATTTAGACTTGCAAACCTCTGCAGTCACAAGTGCATCAATCAAAGTTACACCATCTTCTACAGCTGCCTTCTTAGCATCTGCTAGACCTTCCTTCATCTCCTCTGGAGATAAAGTCATAATATCACCCTTAAAGAATGTCTCTGTAATACGTAATGCCTTCTCTAGCCATCTTTACCATGAACTAGTTCTGTAAGTTCAGCAGCGAGTGCTTTCTGTCCTTCACGCTTTTCAGGTGCGCTCTTAAGAGATTCTTCATAAGCCATAATCTCTTCTGGTGTATGGAAGCTAAGTCTCTTAAGGTAGTCTACGATATCCGCATCTGGTGTATTTAACCAGAACTGATAGAATTCATAAGCATTTGTACGGGCTGGGTCTAACCAAATATTCTTACCTTCTGACTTACCAAACTTAGAACCATCACTCTTTGTGATTAATGGAGAAGTAATACCGAATACCTTCGCATTATCTCCTTCCATCTTACGGATAAGCTCCATACCTGAAGTTAAGTTACCCCATTGGTCAGAACCACCAATCTGAATTTGGCAGTTATACTTTTTAAATAAGTTATACCAGTCGATAGACTGTAAGATTGTATAGCTGAATTCCGTGTAAGAAATACCAGAATCTAATCTCTTCTTGATGGTATCCTTTTGTAACATGTAAGAGATGTTAAATAGCTTACCATAGTCACGTAAGAAGGCTAATAAGTTCATCTCACCCAACCAGTTATTGTTATTCTCCATAATGGCTGCGTTAGATCCTTCAAAGGATAAGAATTTAGCTAACTGTTCACGGATGCACTCAGCGTTATGAAGTACTTCTTCATGTGTTAATAGTTTTCTTTCTGTTGTAGGACGTGGATCACCAATCATACCTGTAAAACCACCACATAGTGCAATTGGTTGATGCCCTTGTAATTGGTAACGACGTAATAATAGGATTTGTTGTAAGTGTCCTACATGGAGAGAATCTGCCGTTGGATCAAATCCACAGTAGATTGTTGTTGGATTCTTAAGTTGTTCGCCTAGTCCTTCTTTATCCGTGCAATCTTTGACCAAGCCACGCCACTGTAATTCTTCAATAAAATTCATATACTAATCCTTTCCTAGCGCCATAATAAAAGGCGCCCATATTTCTAAGGACGCCTCAGCGCGGTACCACCTTAGTTTACGAATCATCGTACACTCATTTCTCTTTAACGCAGAGTAACGGTCTACCTTTTGAGATAAACAGCTCCTAGATGTATTCATCACCGATACAGAATTCCTTTCACCAACCGGAATCTCTCTACATATGCATACATGTGACTACTCATTCTATTCAACGCTTTTAGTTCTTTGTTGTCTGTCTTGGAGTAAACAGATAACTTAATTCAATGCTTTCGCCCTTTTCTTCGTGATTTTCTTCTTCATTCTGTAATAACTTTGTCATAACACGCATTGAAACTGCGCCTAAGTCATAAGATGGAATGGAGAAACTAGAAATCTGTGGACGTACCATAGAATTATACTTCGTATCGAGTACACATACAACTTCCATTTCTTCTGGAATGGAAATATTATTTTCTCTACTTGCATTCAACAATGCGAAGCATTGGGAATCTCTATTTGCGATAACAACATCATAGCGATGGTCTTTCATCCACTTCGATAAGAAAGCGTAGGATGTACGTGCATCAGCAGGAATAGAAATCGCTCCAGTAAACTTCTTACCACGAGCTTCATATGCTTTCTTTGCTCCAGCAACCATCTTTTCATACTGTTGTGGATTCTTACGATCTTCTAAGATACCGATGTTATCTTTGCCTTCTTCTAAGAACTTAGAAACAAGTTCAAAGACAGCCTTCTTGATATCTACATAAACACTACTGATACCCTTACCATTAATCTTATTACCGATGACAACGATTGGGATATTGTATTTGCTTAATGCATCCATATCACCAGCTACTAACTTATCATTGAAGATGACAACACCATCTACATGCGACTTGATAATGTCTTCAATCACAGTATTAATATCTGTAATACCAGCTGTAATAGTATGTAGCATAATGTTATAGTTATAAATCTTCGCTACATCAATCAAACCATTAATAACTTGGCCTGTATATGTAAAGCTTGCTTCAGGAACCACCAAACCGATAGAAGTTGACTTCTGTAACGCAAGACCTTGCGCAATCGCGTTTGGTTTATAACCTAACTTTTCAACGGCAGCTTCAACGCGTTCCTTTGTAGGTGCTTTTACAACGTTTGATCCGTTGATTACACGGGAAACGGTAGCCAGCGAAACGCCAGCTTCTTTAGCGACATCGTAGATTGTTACTCGTTTCATCGTATACCTCCTACTTCTCATCCTTTGAATGAATCATATTTCTTACTGTTTCAATACTCTTATCTACAGCTTGTTTTGTAGTATCCTTCACTTTTTGAATCGTATCTTGTACATCAGGACGACTTACAAAATCATTGACCTTTGTAATTGTCTTTTGTGTTGTATCCTTAATAACATTTGTAATTTCTTTTGTCTTAGGTACGATATAATCTTTGGCTTGTTGATAAGCATCACTTGCCTTATCTGATACATCCTTTACTTTAGGATCCTGCTTGAGTTCATCAAGTTTAATCATCGCTGTATCATAAGCCTTGGTTGCATTCTTCTTAATATAATCTAATGTCTTACGAATATCTTCGTTTTCATTAAGCTTTTCAGCCTTTTCTTTTACAACAGAAGCTGCTTTCTTAGTCTTATCTACAACTTCTTCTTTGACCGTATTAAAAGTCTTCACAGTTGTATCTTTCATCTGCTGTAATGTTTCCGCATGTGGCGCAATAAAATCAGGAATCTTAAACTGTTCATCTTCCTTTTCAGAAGTTTCTTCAGTTGTAGCCTTTCCTTCTTCTTCCGTACTTAGTTCTTGAATTTTACGTTTAAGATCCTCAACTGTCTTTTGAATTGATTCAATAGGCTCAGTACTATCATCAAACTCGTTGAATGTGGATTTTTCATCTTTCTTTAATTCATCAGCCATTTGTTGTCTCCTTTTCAACTTCCTGAACTTGTACAGGAAGATCTTCCTCTGGATTTACACCAGTTTTAATTGTTTCTTTTAAAGAATCTAACTTATCATTTGCAAAATCTGTTACTTTACCAATCGCAGCAGATGTCTTGTCATGAACCTTATCAAAGGTCTTGCTGTATTTGGCAACAGTATCTAGCGGTGCTTGAACCTTCTCGATACTCTTATCCACTAAACGTAGCGTAGGATCTAAACCTTCGATTGTTTTCCTTAAAGCATCGACTGTTTGCCACACCTTTCGTAATAAAATACACAAAAAGACCAAGACAACTGCTCCTATGATTGGTAATAGTTGTGTACATACGATTTGTAAATCCTGTATCAATTGATCCATATGATTACCTCTTTCATTCATTATAGTCATTTATGAAAAAGTTTTTCAATAATAGAATGCGCTTTCGAAAAAAATACTAAAAAAATAAGATATTCCTATTTTTTTAGTACATTATTCGAAATATTTGATGTAATTGTCTACATGAAATGAGATTCATTATTTACGTAGCGTTATTAGTATTACAATCACAATTATGAAAAGGAATTACAAGAATCAAAAAGTTCAACTTTATTTTTGAATATTGTAGTTTTTATTTGGATGATATTTGCGATATAACACATAGCAAATAATAGAGCTCAACAACAATCCTAATGAAGCAATCAACCCTATCACCATGAAAATACCTTCTGCCTTCAGGGCTAAAGTCGCAATAATATAATTCAGTAAAATACAGATTTAACCTGTATACTCAAAGACTTTGTGTTTCATGACTACCCTCCAAGGAAGTTAACGTACTAATAATTACCAAATAATATATCGATAACCTTTTTTTATGTATTTATTTCTATCTACTACAAGACCAACTTTATCACTATCAATCTTAACAACAAAGTTATCTACTATCTACAATAAGTACTTTTTACAATCTTTATTAAACACACTACTTCGATTCATGATTGTCTTCTAGCTGTTCTTTAACCATATCTTTGATATCACTTTTTAATGCTTTGTGTATCAACAACAGAATCTTCACCTAGCTTATGGTACTTTGCTTTATCTTCTTTTTGTATACTCTTGATTATCATCATATTTTTTTCGTGATTAAACGTATCATTTTTTACGACGTAAAAACTTCTCACCAGTAATATTCGATTTCTCTTTTAGCCATGCAATTGCTAATATAATCAACATTGCAAAACCAATATATCCTAATATTGGATACATAATAGATACTAATTCTTTAAATCCCATGAATGATAAAGCATATCCAACTACTACTGTACCGATTAATACTGGGTAGAAGCGTGCAGGTTTTTTAGATGAAAAACGTTTTGCAAGTGCATAGAATAGACTAAACGCAGTATTAAATATTAGTCCAAATATTACAAGCGCATAGCCTAACGCAAATAAAGGATGAATCTCTCTAGCAATTGCTAGCATAGGGATATCCACTGTAGATACTAGTTTTACATTTGCGTATAAAATACATGTCGTAACTGTAATGATAATACTAACGACTAAACCGCCTAAAACCCCACTCTTTTCAGCTATACCAATGCGCATAATAGAACCGCCCAATACAAATGCCATAGATACTCCTGTCATAACACATAGCTCAAAATAATTTAATACAGAAAACCATATATTTGGCATTGGAGTAGGAATTGTTTTTGAAATTTGTTCTAATTCATTCACATCAAACTGATGCCCTACGAATGTATAGATTGCTATGATTACAATCATAATAAACACCATTGGTGTGAAAATACCAATAACACTTGTGATTTTTTCGAAATCGAGAAAACTAACAAGAATGACTAATACCGCACAAAATAATGATCCTGCCCAAAAAGGTATATTAAACTGTTGATTTAGATTCGATCCTGCACCTGCAAGCATTACAAAACCAACTACAAAACAAGATATCACTAGAGAAATATCAAGTATTTTATTTATGAATGGACTCGTTATTTGTGAAAGCACCTCAAAATGATCATTTGAGCGATAATAACTTCCAAGCGTAATAATAATCTTACCAAAAAATACACTGATTACCCCAAGGACAACAGTCCCAAATATTCCAAGTTTTTCCAAAACTTACAAAGTATTGCATTAAATCTTGTCCAGAGGATAGTCCTGCACCTATCACAACCCCAACATATGCTAGTGCTATATTTAAAATTCGTTTTATCATAAAAATCTCCTAATCTTTTAATTAAAAGGATTTATTGGTATCTAAATCCATATAACGCATTACAAAAAAATGAACCTCATAATCTGTATTCCACATCATGAGGTTCAATTCAAGTATTCTTTATCTTTGTTCACAATGTTTTTTTGATACCATCAACAGTACCTTCAACGGCATCTTTTACATTATTAGCAAAAAGTATTTACCTTTTTCTGTAACATCATCTTTATTTTTCATTAACTATATTCTTGACACCATTTACTGTACCCTCGACAGCATCCTTAACACCTTCAGCTACTTCTTTTTGCTTTTGAAGCTACTTTCTCAGCTAATCCTTCATGTTCAATTTTCTTATCTCCAGTTAATTTTTCCAACTTCTTCTTTAACCGCACCCTTCAACTGATCAATCTTTTTCATTTACTGACATATTATGTCCTCCTTCTTTAACTATTCAATTCGAAAACGATATTGAGGTATTATAAAAAGAAACTTGTGAATCCAAGTAATTAAAATAGTAATTTAATGAAATATACTATCTGTAATTGAAATAAATCACTCTACTCGATTATCTCAATATACTTTCGACACTCTTATTATATCATACTTTCGCCAGATACCGAAATCCGCGCTTCCTAGCAACTCCTGCCAGAGAGTTTCTCGCTAAATAAGCAATTGATAATAATCATCTATATAATTATAAAAAAACCGATTGG
>BNJU01003213.1_pt1 | contig 95279 bp, 114 predicted proteins | sample 8539281 | NCBI WGS metagenome assembly BNJU01 (sample SAMD00202456, study PRJDB9452) | human saliva metagenome | isolation source: human saliva | place: Japan
GGACATGTTCTGGCTGAATGAATAAAGAGCGAACAGAGGACCGCCTGTACCGTTTTTATTTCACACGAAAATAATGTCAACGATAACCCAGGTCCCCGTTAACGAATAGTTCGAACGTCAGCAACCCACGAAAATAGAAGACAGCAGAACACAGTACCGCGCCGGACGCCGAGGCCCGCAGTGGTTGTCTCCGAAACGAATACCGCAGCCGCCAACAGTTCTACCGTACCAGGCCCGTCCAGCCACCAGCACGCACAATGCGCAGCGCAAGATAAAAATCAACATCTCTTCCTGTCCATCTCATAACGCACACAGGTGCGTATCGATAACCGTGTCGGCGCACCGTAAAATCACAAGGCCTGCACCAGCAACATGCGAACAGTCCGAGAAAACCATGCCACCATCCACAACCGACCCGACAGAAACTGACCTCAGTTTGAGCCCGTCAATCACATGTCCGAGCAGTTGAAGACGATAACACATTTGGTATTCAGCATTATCGTTGTTGGGGAATGTTTGTTGATAACGTTGAAAAAGGAAATTGAGAACGGTTTAAAACTCTCCTGGCTGCTAAACACCCTTGCTTTGCCTCTGAAGACACCATATCAAGCCCCAGTGCCCAAAGTTTCACGCCGATTACGGACCCTTTAGATCGTTTGAAATTGGCGTACCAATCCTCAAATCTTCCACGTGTTTCTTTGGGTTGTCGAGTCCTTTGACGACGAAGGACGCCATCCAGATCAATCAAACCAGCATAAAGCCAGTTATAGATGGTTTTAGGTGTTACCATTGGCTTTTGTTCAGCTGATAGCTGCCTACAAAATCCGTTCAGGGCGACCGTGAGGATTTTAAACCGTCTCAATTTCCTTTTTCAACTTTGCAGTGTCAAAACAAGACTTCCGACCTTTTTGCTTAGGCCCGTGATCGTACTGTTCCTGTGCTGAGGTTGCGTGAACAACCACTTTTGGCATCGTCTTTAACTCTTTGAAATGCAGACTTATGGACTAGTTTACTTTCGCAATCGCAAGGTTGCTCAAACCTAATTCCAAGTAGGTTTCTATCTTTATTCGGTCAGTTATGGTAAGATGGTAGCTCAGCGTAGCTGTCTCCGATCTCTGTTTGTGTGGTTACTTACAGGCTTCACACCAATGAAACGCTATGAGTCGTTGCATCACATTTTCACAATTTATCATGAAAATACGCTTTTCTGTAATATTTCTGTTATAACATTAGAGAATGGACAAAGGAGCGAAGCAGATGTTTTATTGTTGATTTTATCTTGCATATTGATGCACACATTTATAATATTTCAAGCTGTACATGTGGCTGGACATATTTGATTTGTGTTTGGTACTTTATTGAGACAGCCGCGGTAGTATTTCCATTCCTGCCGGAGACAGCGCATAAGCTGCAGGCGCTCTATCAGCTAATCCAGCAATGCATTTTAATGTTCTACTTTTATGCTTCTATTTTTGTGGAGCTTTTGTTGGCGATACCTGTAATTTCTTCATTAGCAGAACTGTGTTATCGATTTTTGTACATTATAAATTTTTCAGTAAATTGATAGAAAGAAAAATATCAAAGAAGCAGAAGTGTATTTTTGAAAAACATGGTTTCTACTTCTATTATTTTTAGGACGCTATATTCCCATTATTCGTACCTCTTTGTCCCATTTTGTAGCAGGTACTAGCCAATCCCCCAGTTCAGTCTTTTTCTGAAACGAGCTTTATCGCAGCTTTGTCTTTGGTCTTTGATTGCGACAGGGCAGGCTATCTTTTGGGAATATCCCCTTTGTGAGAAACTCACTTCAGCGATTATTTTGGGAATTGTCACCTTGCTCCCAAACCTGTGATAAGTGTGGTTCGAAGTGCAATGATTAAAAAGCGAAACAATCAAATGAAGAGAGATAAAACTCCTGAGATGATTTGAAAACTTCAGAGTTTTTATGTTATCTGGAGCAATCATTGGCACACCGCCCATGTATGGGACGATAGTACTTGAAGTAGTGACGGAGCCGCCTTCATTTTGACACTTTTCAAGAATAGCTGCAATGGTGCGACCAACTGCAAGACCGGATCCATCTCAAAGGTGTGTAGGAGTTTGACCTACCCGTTTCGTCACGGTAACGGATTTCAGGGCACGACGAGCTTGGAAATCTTCGGTATTGGAACAGCTAGAAATTTCACGGTAGGTATTCTGTGCTGAATCCAGACTTTGCAGTCAGGTCTTCGCCGTGCAGAGAAGCCCATATCTCCCTGTTGAAAGTGCAAACAACGCGGTAAGGAAGATTTAATTTCGAAGGATATTTTTCGGCGTTAGCGGTCATCTAATTCTTCAGTAAGAATGTTCTGGTTTAGCAACGTGACCATTTTCACTTTGTGGAATTGATGAAACGAATCAAACCACGGGTGTCACGACCGGCAGAACCAGCTTCAGAACGGGAAAGACGGACTCATGGCTGTGAAGTAGATTGGCAAAAGTCTTTTCCTGTCTAAAAATTTCCTACGGTAGTAGTTTGTCAAAGGAACTTCAGCAGTTGGAATGAGAATGTACTAGTGTCGCTCACTTCAAACGTATCTTCTTTGAATTTTTGGATATTGACCAGTCCCAAACATAGAATCGTGATTAACCATGTAAGGAGAATGACTTCTGTGTAGCCCTTTGATGCTCGCTCACATGAAATTATAAAATAGCGCGTTCTAGACGAGCTCCCAAGTCCTTAGTAAAAAGAGGACTGAGCGGTTACGGTGCCCGCTGCGTTCCAGTCGAGAATATCAAGATTTTCACCAAGATCCCAGTGAGCTTTTACATCAAAGTCAAACACACGTGGGTGTCCCCCAACGGCGAACTTCTACATTATCGTCTTTCGTCAGCACCTACCGGCACACTATCGTGAGGAATATTTGGCAGCCGTTGTAAACCCGGTTAATGTACGTCAATTTCTGCTAACTCTGCGTCTAATGTCTAATTTCAGCAGATAATGTTTTGCATGGCAGCAATTTTATCATCATCTATTGTCTTTATTACGTTTCGCTTGGGCAATTTCTGTCTGAAACCGTGTTACGCCTCTGCTTTTAAATTTTCAACCTTGAGCTGAGAGTTCACGGCGTTTGCCATCAAACTCTTTCATTTTATCAGTGTTGCAGCGTCAACGCCACGAGTAGCTAGTGCGATGATATCAAAATCCGTGCGAATGCGTTTAATATCTAACATCAGGAACCTCCTTAAATAAAAATGCACCTGTGAAAAGGCTGGAGTGGCGAGAGCCACGGTCCCATCCAACTTTCACATAAGTGCACGTGATTGTTTAGGAAATTAGTATACGGTAGAATCTTCGCCAGCTCCTATCTGCTGCACAGCCGCAGACTTTCTGAAAGAGATACCAGATTTACTTATCCGTTTTCCTGATTATACAAGAATTCTTATGCAAAATAGATTTTCATTGACCAGATTGTTTGAATCAGTGTCGGTACTCTAACGAGCTTTTCATTACCGATATGATTTCAGGCGTGTTTCAAAAATAGTTCAGCATCTTTTGAGCGAAAAGGAATTTTCCTTTATTGGTAAAAGACTCAAATGACGACTAATTCGTTTGCCAGACACATAGCACCGATTTGATGGATAGTATCGATGGATTTGAATATAGTCTTCTGACATTGGCATCTGACAAATTCAGGTGCCTTATCTCCAACCAAGAATTTTCCAACTTCTCCAATTCCCGAGATCAGAAGTTCCTGTGTTTGGAAAATCAATTTTTGTATTTTGTGACTGCGCGTTCAATCCTCGTTTATCTATTATCCTCTCTCTGAGTACGGCGCATTTGTCAATAAAAAGAAGGTACGAAACCTTCTTGTTGTTTACATATGATTCGAAGAAGCGTGCCACTAATACCAACGATGAAGAGACCGATGATAATTGTGATTTGAGAAACTTTCTTCTTAAGCAACCATGCAGGAGAATGTAAGAAGAAGTCCCATCAGACCAGGAATCACGCATCCAGTTGTCCTTGGAGTGTTTGAGCTTGCATTTTATCGAGTCCAAGACCACTATTTACTGACCAAGAATATCATGCAATTGTTGACTCCGTTACGTTTTTAGGAAATTCAAGCACGCACCTTTAGATAAAAGTTTTTGGGAAGGAGTGGAAACTGTAAATGCAATGCTTTCGCAACGTTCAACAAGAACAGCGATGATGAACATACCGAGGATTGAAGCTCTATGGTGATGTCTTGAAGAATACCACCCTGACATGTCTTTTGTGTAAATTTCAGAACCAGCTTTGTAGCCAAGTTCTTGAGTATGCCATAAGCAGTAGCCATAGCAGGGATAAGATTCCAAAAGCACGAAGAAGAGATTGGACCTCATACGTTACCTGCCACTGTCAAGTGAGGCACCAAGAGCACCGAGGATAGGACGAACGGTAAACCAGAAGACTGGGGTCACCGATACCAGCAAGAGGTCCCATCATGCGATTTTAACCCCTGGATAGCAGTGTATACTTCAGCACCTGTTAGCCTTTTCTAAGGCAGAGTGTCACACCAATGATAGGAGCAGCTACTGGTAGGTGAGTATTAAAGAATTCCAAGTGACGTTCTATACTGCGCACGGTCTTCTTTAGAAGTGTAAAGTTTTATGATAGCTGGGATAAGTGCATGCTGCCCAACCTAAGTTTTGCATCCGTTCATGAGTTCCAAGAACCTGCAGAAAGAAAGTTGAACGCCACTGACTTTTTGACGATCTGATTTTTGATAATTGAATGTCACGCGTATTAGTAGTCTCCTTTCTTAGTAAACTCTAAAATATCACCAATTGGGTCATCGGACGTAGCAGAACCGCCACTCACCATTTCCGCCTTTTTAGAAAGGTTGATGCTAAATCAAGGCAATTGCGACGCAATAGTACCTGTAGCAATAGAGTAAGGTCTGATAAAGCTGCAAGTGCAAAAACCGATAGCAAAGAATGGCCATACTTCGCGAGTTGCCATCATGTTGATAAACTCATCGCGTAACCAACGGCAACGACCATACCACCACCGACAGCCATACCACCTGACAACCAAGCAGGCATAGCATTCAAGACACCTTGAACAACTGAGTTGGAACTGCGAAAGGAAGAAGAGCATGTGGAATAGCACATGAAGACCTTGAAGAAGAAGCAAAGCTAAGTGGAGTACGTTCCGCAGCACCGATGTTACCTTCTTAGCAGCAGCATCAGCACCATGAACAAGACCTACTGAAATTGTACGAACAATCATAGTGAGGAGAGACCCGAGACTCGCAAGGGATAGCAGTTGTAGTAGCGAAACTGATACCTTTATCAGTGAAGTCGCCAACTGTACCATGATGATTGCAGATGCTACAGAAGCGAAGCGCAGCATCAGGAGCAACGGCAGCACCAATGCTTTTGCCCAACCAAGAGGCAATCATTTGCGTGCACCACCAAGGATGACACCTGCTTCCAGGTGTCCTGATACTAGACCGATAAGGGTACAAGCAACAAGTGGTTGGTGGAATTGAAATTGGTCCAAGATTCCTCTCAAGTCCAGCAAGAGAGGCAACGAAGACCACTAAAATCATAGAAATAATTGACATATTCTAAATCCTTTCCATTATTGAACGTTGGCTAATTAAGTCAAACAAACTCTTTTGAGAGTCATTTGGCACTTACGTACGTCAACCCACCTCGAGGTCACGCACTTTCAAAGGTTGCAACATCGTCTTTGTCCATTGACAAAACGGTATTGACTGTTTTACCAGTTGAGGTGAGCCATTGAGCCAACATTGAGTGTTTTGATATCGACTACAGATCAACAGCACGAAGTGCATCCTGAGGAGTTTCAAAAAGAATCTAGCATGTGTTACCACAAACGAGGGTCTCGTTACTGCGCAATCAATTTGTCAATTGGGACAACATTTGCTGACATTACCAGGAGCAGCTTGTTTGATCAACTCTTATGAAGTTTATCAGCTGATACAGAGTCAGTAGAGCAACGATGATACGGTCTGCTTTTAGAATCTGCGTCCAAGAAGTTGCATTGACCGTGAAGAAGAGCGGTGTATCGATACGAGCAAGATTGATTTTCAACTTGCCATCGCCGATAACCGGTTCCTTCCTGGAATAGCAGCTTGAGCAGTTGGCAGCCGGGCACTTGCTACCTCAGAAGCTACAGGATTTGTTCTTCAGGAAGAGCTTTCACCCGTCCTTTGGCTTCTTTGATGATGTTTGCGACAACAGCGCCAACGCCAGCATTGGCGTCCATCATTCGTTCAGTATAAAGCTTGAATCGCATCGGCGATTCAAACCCTGTAATGATCGCGAACTTACGATCCGGATTTTCACGCATTATGCGGCTAGTGTTAAAATGGAGAACCACTCCACAGGTCAGCCAAAAACTAGAACTTCATCGTTCGCGTCAAAAAGCAGCCACAGTGTCACTGAACTTAGCATACAAATCATGGGACCTTCGTTTGGCATACAAAAGTTACAATCTTGAACTTTTTCTTGCTCACCCAAAAATCATAGAAACCTGATTACGAATACCACCAGCAATTCACCATGGCTTGCAATAATGATTCCTGATACCTCCTTTACTGTCCTTTTCCTCGTATAAAAATGTTTGACTTAAGTTTAAGAAAAATTCCAGACTACTTAAGCATAAAACGTTTTCATAGAAAATGCAATAGTTTGAGCTTATCAAAAATCTTTCATATTTTTGAAGATTGAAAACGTTTTGACAAAACTAGCATATTTAAACAATATATTAACCTGAAAAGCGATTGGAAAAATAATGAAAATTTTGAAAAGAACACCTCTATCTGCATGAATTTATTGAATAAGAAAGAGAGGAGAATCAATAAAAATCTAGAAACATTTTAAATTTACAAAATTTATAATATTCAATTTATAGTATAAACAAAGCTGATAGGAAAATCACTGAAAAATCAATAGCTGATGAGACCGACCCCATGATTGCTAGAAATTGCACAATCAGTTGCAGAAAATGAAAATCTGGGAAGATTACGTGTAAATATTAAAGAGTCGAGCAGAAAAACCTGTGCAACTCTAAGTCTCATTATAAAATAATTTTCAATAATTGATGAGCGACCCTGTCTGGTCATTGGTCAGCGGTAGTTGATCATCTGCGTAAAGGAAGATGCTCGGCTAGCATTTTGGCATAGCCAGTACAGCCAATCATCTCTATCACCATGTCTCGTCACCAAAAGCAATCGAAATCTTTTTCGATCCACGTTCAGAACCTCTACAAATATTTCAGCATAAAAGCTTTGTGACGTCTTTGAGGCATTCGAGAGATATTGAGCGGATGCACAGAGTGTTGATAGAGATTGTTGTTGATAAAATTGATCCAGATTCATCCGCCAGCTATTTTATCATTGGCATAGCGTTTGCAAAGATATGTTGACTTTTGCAAAACCAGTCTGGATTAAATTGATTTTTCAGGTCGAAAAGATTCTACACCAAATACCCTCGGGTCTGGTAATCGCTTTCATTGGGGCGGTGATATAAAATTTCTTCGATATTCCCCAGCAGTGAAGTCTGCTTCGAATCTCTTTCCTTCCTTTTGACAATGTCTAATAGATATTCTTATCTAAAGTGATACATCTTTCTGTTGCCTTTTATCCGGGATATGATCAAAAGAGCCATTAAAGTTGATCATTGGAGTAGTATAGTCTAATTTTTATAAAACTTTCGTGCTCATCGATAAGGGTCCAGTTGTGATGACAATATGGTGTCCTTTTTAGAAATTTTTAATGGTTTCTTTTGTAAATTCAGATAATTTGCTGTCAGAATTGAGCAAGGTTCCGTCTAAATCTACTGCAATTACTGTGTCATAGCTCTACTCTTCATTTGTGCTGTTTTCTATTATGCTTAGATAAGATGAAAGTGCAGAATTTAGATATAATGTTTCTTATATAACGAAGGAGGAAAATCTGAGTATGCGTAAACAATTATCATTCATATTTTCTTTACGATTATTTCTGCTATCGTTTATGCATGAAGAATTTTGACTAAAAAGGCTGATTTGATTTGAATATGTTTCTAGCTTTGTCTGCTTATGATGGCTTTTTATAGCACATTCAATTTAAGAAAAATGGTTTTTCTTGCCTATGCAATTCTTTTGGCTGGTGTTTTATCCCAATACGTTCTATATGATTACGGACTTGGTACATGCTGCACTGGGTGAGTGACACCCTTGTGGAACTGAGAAAGTCTGCACTCTATAGGGCCTTTGTTCCAGCAGTATTTTCTTTTGGGGTTCTATGTGAATAGAGAGCTGGAATTTGATTTCGCTATCGAAGCTCAAATGGTGGCTGGAATATTTGGCTATTGGAACCGTCTCATTTTTATCGAGTCTCCCTGCACTCTACATTGGTCGCATGATCGGCTCAATTCTTGGGATCTAGTCAGCCATCCCATGCTAGTCTTTGAGCGGTTGGCAGCTGCTGGCAGAGGGAGCGCCTGTTATTCATTTTTAGGGTTTACCTTTTATTCAGAAATCATGTCCTTGGTCTTTTTGACGCCAAAAATCAGCCTCAAATAAAGATTTTCAGCATAAATATTGAATTAATTTGTTTGTTTTTAAACTCCGTTGAAATCATGGATATTTTTGTGGTATTATATCTATTATCGTTCAGTAAATTAGAGACTAAAATGGACAAGTTTTTAAACTAAAAGAGAACGTGTACAACTGTTCGTACAGAAGTTCTTGCTGGTTTAATCACTTTCTTTGCAATGAGTTATATCCTCTTTGTCAACCCTGAATGCTCTAGTCAAACAGGCATGCCAGCACAAGGAGTTTTCTAGCGACTATCATTGGGACTGTTGCAGGGACGCTGATGATGGCTTTAGTATGCCAACATTCCTTACGCTCAGGCGCCGGTATGGGACTGAATGCTTTTCTTTACTTATACCGTTGTGTTTGCACTTGGTCATACATGGCAGAAGCGCTGGCAATGGTTTTCCTCTGCGGGATTATTAGTATTATTGTCACGTCTGACCAAGGTTCGTACAATTATTATTCATGCACCCAGAGAGTTTGAAATACGCTATTTCTGGTGAATTGGGATTTTTCAGCTTAGATCGGAGTGAAAAAGCGGGACTTTTTAAAAATCTCTCAAATTGATCCAGGAACTCTATACAGTTGCAGTGAAAAGGTGCTGATAAGGCACAGCTGCGTCTATTACGGCTAATGGAATGGCAACACCGTGGCTTGGTAGATTTTTAACAATCCAGCTGTTCTTGTCGCTGTTTGGAATTCTCATCACTATTTTCTTTTGTCCTTAAACGCATTCGCGGAGGGATTTGTTCTCTCCATTGCCAGCAACAACAGATCGTAGCTATCTTGGTAGGGGTCGTAGACTCAAAAATCAATTTTGCTTCCAATAATACGGTGCTGCTGTTCAGGTCGGAAAGATTTTGGTGCAGCATTAGGCAAAAGAGGTGATGCTTGCTGGCTTTGTTTGCAAAACCAGTTTCGCTTCCAGAAGTGCTTCAGCTTCATTTGCCTTTTCATTAACAGATATTTTTGATATATCGGAACTTTGATTAGTACTGGTCGTAAAGCAGGTATCTTTAATATTGCAGATGAAGAAGCGCTAAAAGATTCGTCTGGGCTTCAGACTAAAATGGACAAGGCGCTGCTTTTCAGACATGGTTGGCCAACGATTGGTGCGATTGCAGAACTTCAAATGTCACGTGACTCATGTAGAAAGTGCAGCTGGGATTGAAGCCGGTGGTCGTACAGGCTTACACAGCACTTGTCGTTGCGGCTTTGTTTGTTATTTCAAGCTTTCTTTAGTCCACTTCTTCATTGTCCCAAACAGTAGCAGTAGCTCCTGATTCTTATCATTGTCTGAACTGTGATGCTTTCCAGTATGAAAGACATCGAATCGGGACGATTTATCAGAGCAGTATGCATCTTTTATGATCCGTTTTCATGGGCTTTACTTTACAGTACTCGCATGGCTATTGCCGTAGGATTTATCATGTATGCTTTGTGAAAATCATCAAAGCGGTGAAGCCAGAAGTTCACCGCAATTCTGGGTGTTGGATGCTTTGTTTATCCTAAATTTTATCAGTTAGCTCTTTGGCAATCGACGAAAATCGGAGGACAAAAATCGGTAATTTCGAGAAATTTGATTTTGTCGTCCCACCCTCGCACAGTTGAGTAGGGGCTAAAGGCCGATTTGTCAGCTGCATAGAACCACCAACACTGCGATTACAAAACCTACAAAATCTGACAAGGTTAAGGACTTTTGTCCCAGCCTCTTTCTTTGTTAAATTTCAGCAGAAACAGAAAACTTCGGTATAATAAAAGAATGTTTATCATAATGAAGAGATGAGTTGATGGCGGGCGAGAAATTAGGGTATGCTACTCTAAACAAGATGTGTTGATTTTTAACAGGTGATCTAGGTGCTGGGAAAAACAACCTTCACCAAAGGTTTGAGCGCGTGGACTGGGTATCAAACAAACGATCAAAAGTCCGACCTATCACTATTGATCGAGAATACTGCGACGCCTGCCGCTTTATCATTTGGACGTTTATCGCATTGGGAAGATCCAGATTTTATTGATTTAGACGATTTTCTCTTTGGAGATGGGAGTGACGGTTATTGAACGAGCGAATTGTTGGGAGATAGCCTGCCAGCGATTATCTCAAAATTGACAATTCTAAGAAAAATGACATTGCCGAGAATTGGTCTTTGACGCAAAAGGACATCGAGTTGAGAAACTGCTTGAGGAATTTGTCAATGGCTGAAAGTTAGAGCTAGTTATAAGAGTAGCAGAACCTCAAAGACGCCCTCAAATCTTTAATTGATTTTCTTAATCAAGTTTGGGACAAAGAGTCAGATTACATGACATTAGATGACGCAGGATTTTAGATGACAGAAGAGCAGATGAGCTTTTCATTCAACACTCAAGCCGCGTCAGATAAATCAGAATTTATCTAATTGCACCATTAGATAATGAAATTGCTGCTTGTGATACAGCAGCTGATTTCTCATGAGCGAATCTCGTCATATCGGGCAGGTCTTTATCGTGGTTAAAAGAGCATTTTGGAAATCAAGGCTTAGGGAAATTTCTTCTAGATAGCTGATAGACTGGGCAGAGAATTCTGGAGTGATTCGACGATTAGAAATTGACTGTACAAGTAAGAAATAAACGTGCTGTTCATTTTGTATCAGGCGTTTGGGCTTGAGATTGAGGCATTCAAAAAGAGTAGCCTCATCTTGCAGAAGGAAATTTCTTTGATGTTTACCTAATGGGAAAACTGATAGATTAGAATAATATGCTTATTATCTCAATGTTTTTAAGTGCTGTGTCTGTAACGGTTGCAGGACTAGGCGTTTATGGATTTACGATTTAGCAATCAATCAACGGATGTGTTGTCTAAGACTTGCAAGTAGTTTTGGAAAAAGATACAGATGTCATCGTAGCTACCAAAACCGCTTACCTTACTTTTTAATGGGAGGATACGGGTATGGTTCAACGATCAGATCCGTGGGCTGGAAATAGTGACTCCATGATCTCATGACAGTTAATCCCAAGACAAAAAGAGACATACGATGATGAGTTTGAGCGGATATTCTCAGCAATATAAAAAATGGCGATGAAACCATGCAAGCAAAGCTTTCAATGCGGCTTATATGCAGATGGTGGGCTGAGCTAGCTATTTCACAGTGCAAAGATGATGAATATTCACATTGACCGCTATGTGCTTATCAATATGAAAGGTCTGGCAATTGGTTGATGCTGTTGGGGGATTACCGTGAACAATACTCTTGGTTTCCCTATTTCGATTGAAGAAAATGAACCAGAATATAAAGCAGTTGTTGAACCAGGTAAGCAACACATAAACGGAGATCAGGCGTTGGTTTATTCTCGCATGCGTTATCAAGATCCAGAAGGGGATTATGGCCGTCAAAAGCGTCAACGAGAAGTCATTCAAAAAGTAGTCCAAAAAGTGCTGAGTTTAAATAGTGTCAGCCATTATCAGGCTATTTTAAAAGCTGTTAGCAACAATATGCAGACCAATGTAGAGTTGTCTTCTAGGCAGTATTCCTCAATTATTAGTTATCAAGATGCTTTTCAAAAGATACCGAAAGCAAACAGCTAAAAAGGTGAAGGAGCAACCTGGCAGATGGTGTTCTATCAAATCGTCACTTCGGAGCATATGTTGGAAATGCAAAATGTTCTGAGAAAATCGCTTTGGCTTGGAAGAAGTAACTGAATTGGAAACCAATGCAGTTTTATATGAAGAATCGTATGGCAGGTAGTGCTCCTTTAGTTCCAGTCAGTCAGAAAATGGCACAACAACTGGTGCTGCTGATTCTTCTCTGCGTATTCAAGCAACTCATGGAACAGATCAAATGGACAGTATTATGCGGTCAATACGGATAATGACATGATAAAAAGAATTTAGCGTGTCTAAAATTTCTTTTATTTCTTAGTTGATGCGAGTGTTCCAGATATCTTGAATTTGTTGAAGTCGAGCAGCAGCGTCTTGCTCAAAAAGTTTGAATTGGTGTGTTAAATCCTGTGAAATTGTTTGGAGATTGTCTTTTTGCTCTTGAACGACTTGGAGATTTCGTTGAATGTTTTGGGATTATCTTGAATCCTGTCCATTAGCTCATAACTTTCAACAGCCTCGTTCATGAGTTTTTTCTATTTTTAACAAGGCAAAGCTGAGCTGCAGCTGCACCGCAGAATAACAATAGATTAAGCTGTTCATGGTTTCTCCTATGCTTTTGAAATTTTTTCGGCTAATTCTGCAAGAGCAGGGAAGTTTGGTTCAGTAGCCATGAAAGTCAGGTTTTAAATCATCATTTTCGTATAGCGTGGTGCTAAAATGGACATGTGTATGGAAGACAGATTGACCGGCAATTTCTTCGTATGTTGATTGATGATATTCATCCCCTTTGCATCCAGTCGCCTCATACTTTTACAGAGCAATATCTGGTATCGTGCAAAGAGTTGACTGGCAGCTTCACCGTCCATTTCAAGCATGTTGCGAAATGTTTTTAGGGACAACCAAGGTATGTCCGGGCAGTACTTGCGTGAGATGTCTAAAACGCTAGAATTTCATCGTCTTCTATACTTTAGAAGCTGAATTTCTCCTGCAATAATCTTACAAAAATGCAATCTGCCATCAAATTTACCTCTACTTTGCTAGATTTTTGTTATAATATAAGAACATTATACCAGAATTTGGAGAAAAATATGTTGAAATAAAAGGCTTACAGGGCTAGCGTGAATATCCCTGTTTTTAAAAAGACACTAGCCTCACAGTAGAAATGGGGAACTGGTGAAGATTGGTTTGAATGGTGCGGGTAAATCCACCAATCAATGAAATTATCGGACTTTTAACTCTTTATAAAGGGTGAAATCTCCTGAATTGACGGTGCTAAACTGCAAGATAGTCCTACCACTTCATCGTGAGAAAAATTGGTTTTATTCCGGAAACACCTAGTTTGTGACGAAGAATTGACTTTTAAGAGAACATATTGAACGGATGCTATGAGACTTAGTAATGTGGAGCAAAGGTGGCTTTTTGCACGCTGGAGAAAATTATTGACCATGTTTCGCTTGAGAGAAAATTAGATTGGTTTCGCATTTTTCTAAAGGATACAGCAAAAGTCATGATTATTTGTGCCTTTTGTGAGTCGATCCAAGTCTTTTTATCGTTGATGAACCATGGGACTTGATCCAGTTGCTATTGCTGACTTGATAGAGCTTTTGGAGGATGAAAAAGGCAAAAAGGCAAGTCATCTCATGAGTACGCATGTGCTGGATTCGGCAGAAAGATGTGATTCATTCGTGATATTGCATAAGGGAGAAATCTGAGCTAAAGGCAATTTAGCAGAATTATCGAGCAGAATTTGCTGTGCCAGAAGCTAGTCTATGACATTTTATCTGCTTGACAGAAGAGGCGAGCCTGATGAGAGAACTGTCTCAAAAGCGCATAAACAAGCATTTCGCAATCAATGTTTTGAAGTATTCGCGCCATGTTTTTAACGACCATTTTGTCCTCTTTTTATTGGTTTTTACTGGCTTTTAGCTGTTCAATACAGTCTGACATTGTTATGAAATTTACTTCAAATCACCTGCCAATCATTCTTGCTTTTAGCATTCTTTTTGATTTTATTGTTGCCTCTGGGACGAATCGCAACTATATGGAAAAACCAGATAGTCTGTTTTATTGGTCAAAGAAGAGGAATTAAAAAGCTACCTACCAAGAACAAACGCGTTTATCTTATCGATTGCGGGTCTTGCTTCAAACTGTTGTGTTGTTACTATTAGTACCGCATTTTTCTGCTTTTAGCATGCCGCTTTGGGGCTGGTTTATTCTTGTTTTTCTTATGTTGATAGCAGCATGGTCTGTATTTCTTTGCAGAAAAGTCAGAAATTTTACTCAAGGTGCAGGGGTGAATTGAGCTATCTCATTGCTTACATGAAGAAAGACGCAAAGCAGACAATCCTACGTTTCTTTGCTCTCTTTACTCAACGTCAGGAATTTCGAAGCGTAAAAACGCCGGAGCATATCTTGATGGTTTGACGAATATTCTACCAAAAAGACAGTCAACTACTTGGCAAAAATAAGTGTATTTGCGTTCTTATTTGCGCAATGGTGATTTTTCTTGCCTTGACTATACGGTTGCTGTTTCTGTCTTTGTGGGAATTGGTTTTATCAGTCAATCGTGGATTGCTGCCTATCTGTGGCATTGTTAAATTATCTCCTGCTATTTCAGTTGACAGCCTTGTACCATGCCTTTGATTACCAATATTTGAAGCGTTCTTATTTCCTTTAGAAAATCAATTCAAAGTTAAAAGGAGTGAAACAAGTGATTGCTCTTATTGGCTACAAGTGCTGTATGGAAACTAATGATGGCTGTATGTTTTTCCAAGATAGAGTAGCTTTGCTTTTTATGATAGGAATCACATTGCTACCTATGTCATTTTATTTACCATTCAAATTAGATAGTTTGGTTGACTAAAGAAGCAAAATTAGTAAAATAGATAGGAAAACTTTTTGTCGGAGGAACAATGGACTTGGTTGATAATGAGCTAACTCTGACACCACTGCAGGTAAAAAGTGAAAGTCTCATAGGGCACTCTCCATCCAGATGGGGCGCGTGTTTTCGTCAAGATGAACACTGACCCCAATCTTAGTAGGTTATGGCTAGAGAACAAATCGCACCGCAATTATTGTGGAGTCGTCGTAGGCAGACGCAATGTTTGCATGAGTGCCAGGAATGGCTATCAGTGGGAAAAATTTTGACGCCGACTGAAATGGACAAAAACAAATTGTAAATATTTTTGACACTGGCTGCATCGTTCACGTCCTTTGATGACTACAGTTGCGTCGTGTTGGGTTATTCCTTGAGACGCCAGCAGATTTATTGGAATCTTGGTTAGAATACGCACCATTGGCAATTGGAAATAATCATTACTTACGGTCGGTTTTAAAATGATATGCGTGAAGTCATTACCACACTGCGCGTGAGGATCATGCAACGATTGTGCATGGCGATGTGCGTCATAGTAACTGGATTGAGACAGATGGTGGATTGGTGTATTTGGTAGATTGGGATTCTGTTCGATTGACAGATCGTACGTTTGATGTGGCTCATATGCTATAAGCCATTATATTCCAGAGGTGCGTTGGAAAGAATGGTTGACTCACTATGGCTATCGCTATAATGAAACGGTATTGAAGAAATTATACTGGTATGGTCGAGTATGCTTACCTATGTCAGATTGCGAAGTATAGAAAATGCAGACTTGGAAAACGTAAATCGGGAGATTTATGCTTTCGCAACTTCCGCTCAAAAATACGGAAGAAAGGTGTCATGAGAGTTAGAAATCGCTAAAAGGCGCAACGAATTACTAAAAGCAAACCCGCAATATGTGATTTTAAATCCTGCTGAAGCAAAAAGGGCAAGTGGTATGAGATTTTGGGAATAAGCACCCTATTCATATTGAAGTGGAAGTGGGAAAAGGTGCATTTGTTTCCAGAATGGCAAAAAGCTCATCCAGAAATTAACTATATCGGATCGATATTCAAAATCTGTTTTGAGTTACGCTTTTGGATAAAGTTTTTAGCGACAGATGTTCCAACTATCAAGCTCCTTTGGGTAGATGGTTCTGATTTGACCAACTACTTTGAAAATGGGGAGATTGATCGCCTGTACCTGAATTTTTCTGACCCTTTGACCAAGAAAACGCCACGAAAAACGGCGTTTAACCTACAAATCTTTTCTCGATACCTTTAAGGAATTTTACCAGAACATGGTGAGATTCATTTCAAAACAGATAATCGTGGTCTCTTTGAATATAGCTTAGTGAGCTTTTCTCAATACGGCATGAAACTAAATGGTGTTTAGTTAGATTTGCACGAGCGACTTTTGAAGCATAATGTGCTGACAGAATACGAGCAAAAATTTGCCAACAAAGGTCAAGTCATCTCATCGGGTTGAGGCAGAGTTTTTAAGGTGAAATAGATAATTGAAAGAGGCTGGGCAAAAAGTGTCCCAGCTTCTATCAGATTTAGTAATAAACGAACAACGTAGGTGATTGGGCTCTTCATTCGCTGTTTAAGTAGCCCCTTGCGGAGGTGAGTCGAGACAAAAGATTTCAATTTTTAAAAATCTTAATTATTAAGATCTTCAAATCTATAATTAAATGCGAAAAAGCGAACAAAGTAGAATTCTGATTACTGGAAAACTAGTTTTGTCTCGCTTTTTATATTTGAGGTCGGACTTTTGTCCCAGCTCTCCACTCCTTTTCTGATTTTTCAGGAGAAAAGATTGCTAAAAACAAGAGGAGCAAAAAGAATGTCTCGGGCGACAAAATGAACTTTAGAAGCTTACTTAACATTTTTGTTATAAAGCTATTAACAAAATTTCTGCGATTCAGGACATTGTAGGAGATTGTGGTATCAATCGAATGACCTTTTATCATCAAATATATATGTGTGATCGGTAGAATGGTCTTGTTTTGAGTCTGCTAAAAAGTAAAACGTTTCTGTCCAAGTAGATATTCAAGAAATTTTTATTAAATAGTAGAACTTTTTCTCATTTTGTTCTTTTTCTCTGCTGCTCTGATTAAGTTTTTATTTATACTAATTCTAAATAAAGAGAAAGAGAAGGTTGAGCGATGATGAGAGAACAAGAGATTGATAAGAATTTTTAGCGTCGGCTTAATATTTTGCGAGCTGGAGTATTAGGGCCAATGATGGTATTATTTTCTATCGCGGGTGTGGTAATAGGGTAGCAAGTGCGACAGAAAGTATTTGGATTATCTTTCTTCTGCTAGCAGCAGTCTTTGCGGGAGCTTTTTTCCATGGCAGGTGAATATGTATTCTGTCTCCACTCAAAAGGATACGGAGGAGGCTGCAGTTGTTAGAGAGCGAGATCTTTAATGAAAAACCAGATATTGCTAGGCAGTCGCTCTATGCAGCTTATATCCAGAATGGCGAGTGTGAGACTTCTGCCCAGCTTTTTAACCAATCGGCTAAAGGATCCTCTCAAAGCTTTTGAGTAGCGGAAAAGTATGGTATTGAAGTGAAGAATTTACTAATCCTGGCATGCAGCAACTCTCCAGCTTTATCGCTTTTTGAGCAGGAGCTATCTTTCCCATGCTGAGCATTGTCTTCTTTTCTGCTAGTTATAGAATTCCGGCGACAGTGAGTCATCGTTGCTTTATCGCTATTGGGGAACGGATACACCAGTGCCAAGTTAGGAAAGCACCGATAAAAATGCCATGATTCGAAACTTAGTCATTGGACTTTGACTATGACAGTAACTCTATCTTGTAGGTCAATTATTTGGTTTAATTTACTGAAATAAAAACCTTTATGAGGAGTGATTTTGATTGTAGGTTATTCTATTTGACTTTATAGTCAATTCTTTTAGAATTATCTGTCAACCACAATGCTGAAATCAATCAATTTTCTTACGATTGATAAGTATAGCATCAAATAAAATACAGGAATATATTTTTCTTGTATTTTATCTTATGCTATAATACAAGTGACGAATATGAAAGAGAGCGAGGAAGTATCTTCAGCCTCTTATCTGTGAGGAGGGTGTAGTCTTATCGCACGATTGTAGAATTGCAAAAGAGGTTGTCGAGTCAGTCATCCAAGAACCGTATGAATTAGTGGATATTGAGTACGGTGAAGATGGGGAGCGACCATGTTCTTAGTATTTTTGTAGATAAGCTTTGAGGAGGATTACCGTAAATGATCACGGATGATTTGACGGACATCATCAGTCCGCTTTTGGACACGATTAAGCCGGATCCCTTTCCTGAGCAGTATTTTCTTGAAGTAACTAGCCCAGGGTTGGAACGTCCGCTGAAAACGAAAGAACAATTAGCAGATGCAGTTGGGCAATATATCCATGTTAGTCTGTATCAAGCAGTTGATAAAAAGTAAAACCTTTAAAGGAACATTGCTTTCTTTTGAGGAAGATCATTTAACAATGGAATATAGGATAAGACGCGTAAGAAAGTTGTTCAAATCCTTTACAGACTAGTATCTAAAGCAAGATTAGCAGTCAAAATTTTAGCAAGAATAAAAAGAAAAGGATTGCTTTTTGTTTTCCGCAAAAAGCTAAAAAGACATGAGTAAAAGAAATGCTAGAGGCCTCGTATTTTGGAAGAAGACAAAGGATCAAAAAGAAGACATTATCGAAGCAGTGACTGAGTCACTTCGGTCAGCTTATCGTCGCCGTTATGGTCCAGTCAGATAGCAGCTATTGAATTTAATGAAAAACAGGAGATTTTTCGTGTTCATACGGTTCGTGAAGTGGTGGACGAAGCTTTTTGATAGCCGTTTGGAAATCAGCTTAAAAGATGCTCTGCTATTAGCTCGGCTTATGAACTTGGTGATAAAATCAAATTTGAAGAAGCACCGGCTGAATTTGGCCGGTAGCAGCTCAATCTGCTAAGCAAACAATTATGGAAAAATGCGCAAACAAACGCGCAGCAATTACTTTACAATAAGTACAAAGAACATGAGAATGAAATCATGTCAGGAACAGTCGAACGTTTTGACAATCGTTTCATCTATGTCAATCTTGGCAGCATTGAAGCGCAGTTGTCTAAACAAGACCAAATTCTGGAGAAGTCTCTGCTCACATGATCGCATTGAAGTTTTTGTTTATAAGGTTGAGGGACAACTCTCGCGGTGTGAATGTTTTTGTTAGCCGCAGTCATCCCAGAAATGATCAAACGCTAATGGAGCAAGAGATTCCTGAAGCTTATGACGGAACGGTTGAAATCATGAGCGTTTCCGTGAAGCAGGTGATCGAACCAGTTGCGGTACGCAGTCACAACCCAAAATGTAGATGCAATTGGTACAATCGTTGGACGTGGTGGCGCAAACATCAAGAAAAATCACCAGCAAGTTTCATCCAGCTAAGTATGATGCAAAAATCAGACCGTATGATTCCTATTGAAGAAAAACATCGATGTGATTGAGTGGGCAGATCCTGCTGAATTATCTACAATGCGATTGCTCCGGCAGAAGTGGATCAAGTCATCTTTTGACAGTCAAGATAGCGACATGCTCTCGTCGTTGTGCCAGATAACAAATTGTCTTCTTGCAATCGGTCGTCGCGGACAAAAACGTACGCTTGGCAGCTCATTTGACAGGTTACAGAATTGACATCAAATCTGCAAGTGAATTTGAAGCTATGAAGAAGCAGGTGAGCTTTGGTGGATTTGCTGAAGAAGTAGAAGAATTTACAGCAGTTGAAAGTCCTGTAGAAACAGAATTTGTGGAAAGTGAAGTTGAAGCAGCAGACTAAAGGAGGGAAAGAATGGCAAAAACAAGAAAAATCCTTTACGAAAATCAGTAGTTTTTCATCGAAATCATTGACAAGCGTGATTTACTCGCATTGTCACAAAAACAAAGAAGGTCAAATTTTCATTGATCCGACAGGTAAGGCGAACGGACGTGGAGCTTATATCAAACTTGATAATGAAGAAGCGCTTCAAGCTAGCAAAAACGAGTCTTTAATCGCAGTTTCAATATGGAAGTGGAAGACGATTTTTACGATGAACTGATTGCTCACGTGGATCACAAAGGTCAAAAAGAAGAGAGTTAGGTCTGAATAAGCAAAAACTAGCAAATTTACTTGGCTTTAGCACAACGAGCAGGTCGCATCATATCGGGTGAAGAATTGGTTGTTAAAGTATATACAAAATAGGAAAGCAAAGTTGGTATTTTTAGCCAACGATGCTGCTCCAAATTTGACTAAGAAAATTACTGATAAAAGTCATTACTATAAAGTAGAAGTATCAACCGTGTTTTCAACACTGGAATTAAGCACCGCAGTAGGCAAGGCAAGAAAAGTGCTTGCCATCACTGATGCTGGATTTACAAAGAAAATGAGGTCTCTTATGGAATAGAAGAGGAGGACAAGATTTGTCTAAAGTAAGATTGTACGAAATCGCGAAAGAACTGGGGAAAGAAAGCAAGGAAATTGTGGCGCGTGCAAAAGAGCTTGGTATTGAGGTAAAAAGTCATGCCAGCAGCGTGGAAAGTGAAATAGCAACACGTATCACAGCTAGCTTTTTCAAGCAGCAGCTCCTAAAAAAACGACTCAAAAGCCGACTCAATCGTTGCCTAAAGAGCAACCGTCAGCTTCAACGGCAGTGAAAGAAACGACCGAGGCTGAGAAGAAAGCAGAGCCGAAGGCAGTAGCTCCGACGCAAAAGTCGGAAGTGGAAATGAAAGTCGGCGCCTGCAAAACCAAAAGTCGTAATTTTAAGGCTGGAACGAGAGGCAGAGCAAAAAGAGCAAGCAGAACGACGGAATAAACAGCGAGACAATCGTCCGCAAAAACAACAAAATGGCGACAAACGAAATGCAAGATGAGCGCAATCAGCGTAATGATCGAAGCAATCAAAATCGCAACGAACAACGCGACAACAATCGCAATCATCGAAACCAAGACAATCGTCGCCAAGGGCAAAATCGTTCACATGTTGCAAATCAGAATCGCCCCTCAAACAAATCAGGACCACGCATTGATTTCAAGGCGCTGCAGCAGCTCTGAAAGCTGAACAAAATGCTGAATACGCTCGTGGTAGTGAAGAACGTTTCAAAATCAAGCTCAGGCTGCGAAAGCAGCTCAACGCGAGCAGAATAAACGGAAAGAACCTGTAGAAGAATTATTTCAAGCAGCAGCTACTATCGTGGAAGCAACAAAGCCAGCTCCACAGCCCCAAGTTGCTCCTGAAGCGAGTCAAACTCCCGCAGTTGACACTCGTCAAAAACAAGCCCTGACCAGACAAGAAACGCGATGACTTTGATCGTGAAGAAGATGGTCCAAGAAAACAACAAAAGAATCGAAGCAGTCAAAATCAAGTGAGAAATCAAAAGAATAGTAATTGGAATCATAACAAGAAAAATAAAAAGGCAAGAATAATCGGAGCAATAACTCAAACCCAAAAACCGGTTACAGAACGTAAATTCCATGAATTGCCAAAAAGAGTTTGAATATACAGAAGGCATGACTGTTGCAGAGATTGCAAAGCGGATTAAGCGCGAACCAGCTGAAATTGTCAAGAAACTCTTTATGATGGGAGTCATGGCGGACCCAAAACCAATCGTTAGATGGTGACACCATTGAACTCCTCATGGTGGATTATGGTATTGAAGCTCATGCTAAAGTTGAAGTGACAATGCAGATATTGATCGCTTCTTTGTGGATGATGATTATCTTGATCCAGATGCCTCGTAGAGCGTCCACCGGTTGTGACCATTATGGGACACGTTGACCATGGGAAAAACAACGCTTTTTGGATACCTTGCGTAATTTCTCGTGTTGCCACAGGTGAAGCAGGTGGGATTACACAACATATCGGTGCTACCAGATTGAAGAAAAATGGTAAGAAAATTACTTTCTTAGATACGCCAGGGCATGCGACTTTACTTCATGCGGGCACGTGGTGCTTCTGTCACAGATATTACGATTCTTGTTGTGGCAGCAGATGACGGGGTAATGCCTCAAACGATTGAAGCCATTAACCACTCAAAAGCAGCAAATGTCCCCATTATTGTAGCGATTAACAAGATTGATAAGCCAGGTGCCAACCCTGAACGGGTTATCGGTGAATTGGCTGAATATGGCGTTATGTCAACTGCTTGGGGCGGTGATTCTGAATTCGTCGAAATTTCAGCGAAATTCAATCAAAATATTGAGGAGTTGCTCGAAACAGTTCTCCTTGTAGCCGAAATTCAAGAATTAAAAGCCGATCCGAATGTTCGCGCACCGGTACGGTCTATCGAAGCGCGCTTGATAAAGGAAAAGGTGCGGTGGCAACTCTGCTCGTTCAACAAGGTACTTTGAATGTGCAGGATCCAATCGTTGTCGGAAATACCTTTGGACGTGTACGTGCGATGACCAATGACCGTGGACGCCGAGTGAAAGTTGCTGGACCGTCTACACCAGTATCTATCACGGGTCTAAAATGAAACACCGATGGCTGGGTGATCATTTTGCAGTGTATGAAGATGAAAAAGCAGCGCGTGCAGCTGGTGAAGAACGTGCAAAACGTGCTCTCATGAAGCAACGCCAGCAACTCACCGTGTTAGTCTTGAAAATCTCTTTGATACTCCCTTAAAGCAGGCGAAGTCAAGTCTGTCAATGTTATTATCAAAGCAGACGTGCAAGGTTCTGCCGAAGCCTTTGACGGCTTCCCTTCAAAAGATTGAAGTAGAAGGCGTGTAGAAGTCACGATTGTTCACCAGCAGTTGGTGCTATTAACGAAGTCTGACTGACTTTGCCGAAGCTTCAAATGCTTTTTATCATTGGTTTCAACTGTTCGTCCCACCCCACAAGCTCGTCAACAAAGCGAAGCCGATGATGTCGAAATTCGTCTCACAGCATTATTTATAAAGTCATCGAAGAAGTAGAAGATGCCATGAAAGGGATGTTGATCCAGAATACGAAGAAAAATTATCGGTGAAGTTGTTATCCGTGAAACCTTCAAGGTTTCTAAAGTCGGTACCATTGGTGGCTTTATGGTGGTTAGCGGTAAAGTAACTCGTGATTCTAAGGTTCGTGTGATTCGTGATGGGTGTTGTCATCTTTGATGGTGCGCTGCTAGCCTCAAACATTATAAGGATGATGTGAAAGAAGTTGGCAATGGGCAAGAAGTGGTCTCATGGTCTGAGAACTACAATGATATCGAGGTAGAGCGACATGATTGAAGCCTACATCATGGAAGAAATCACCAAATAAAATATGAATGGAAAAAGAGACAGGCTATGGTTCATTAAAGTCTGTCTCAACCTTTTTCTAAAGTAAGTGAAAGGAGATATCATGGCAAATCAATTTTCGTGTGGATCGTGTGGGCATGGAAATCAAAACGTGAAGTCAATGAAATTTTGCAGTTCGTGATCCGCGTGTTCAAGGAATTACCATTACAGATGTGCAAATGTTGGGTGACTTTGTCAATCGGCAAAAAGTATACTATACGCTGATGAGCAAGCTAGCTTCTGAGCAAGAAAAAGCTCAAATTGGTTTAGAAAGCCAAGGGACGATCAAACGTGAATTGGGTCACAACTTTGAAGATGTATAAAAATTCTGATTTGACATTTATCAAAGATGAATCCATTGAATACGGGAATAAATTGACCAAATGCTCTGTGATTTAGGAACGAAAATAAAACGTAATTTAGCTATATCAATATATTTAAAAAGAAAGGAAATTCTATTTTCTTTCTTTTTGATAAAAAAATGCTAAAAAGGCTTTGTTACTTTTTTACACTTATCCATTAAAATAGAAAAAGGAGATAATCCGCTACGATATTTTTCGGAGGGAAAAGATGTCCATCAATTGACAGCAAATTATATTTAGCTTTTTAGGCGGTTTAGGACTTTTTCCTATATAGTATCTGAATGATGGGGGATGGCTTGCAGCAGGCTGCAGGTGATCGGCTTTCGTTATTTTTATTGACAAAATATACAAGCAATCCATTTTTGGCGTTCTAGTTGGGATTGGTCTAACAGCTCTCATTCAGTCCAGTTCAGGTGTGACAGTTATCAGTTGATTGGTGAGTGCGGGACTTTTAACGCTGCAGGCAGGCAATTGGGATTAGTCATGGGAGCCAATATCGGAAACGACAGTGACCTCTTTATTATTGGTTTTAAGCTAGGTGATTATGCCTTGCCCATTCTCTTTTAGGAGCAGTCTGTCCTTCTTTACAAAAAGCGCTCCGTCAATGACATATCGGTCGCGTTCTATTTGGGGTTGGTGGTATCTTCTTTGCTTTAAATCTGATGAGTGGCGCTATGGGAGCCTTTGAAAGATTTAGACGCCTTCCGTGAATACACATGATAAAGTTAAGTGGAAATCCAGTTCTTGTGTATTTGTAGGAACAGGGATTACATTGCTCATTCAAGCTTTCTGTCTGCTACCATTGGGATTTTGCAAGAATCTGTATGCAAGTGGCTTGAATTGAGCTCAAAAGGAGCTGTGCCAGTTCTTTTTGGGGATAATATCGGGACAACGATTACAGCGATTATTGCATCCTTAGGAGCTAATATTGCAGCAAAACGTGTGCAGGTGCCTCATGTAATGTCACGTGGTTGGTACCATTTTGTGTTTGATTGTGTTAGGACCATTTATCAGCTTGATTCAGTGGTTTCAAACGGCTCTCCATTTAAGTCCAGAAATCGACCATTGCTTTTGCTCACGGAACTTTTAATGCTCAATACCATTATCCACTTCCATTCATTGGCTTACGCTGGCTACTTGGTAACGAAGCTAATCCCAGGTGAAGATGAAGTCGTGAAACATGAGCCGCTTTATTTGGATGTGATTTTGATTAAACAAGCTCCATCGCTTGCTTTTTAGGAAATGCAAAAAGAATTGCTGCATTTAGGGAAGTTATGCGATGCGCTCATTTGAGTTGGCTTATGATTATATTGTGAACAATACTGAAAAGTCAGCAGACAGAGGGCATAAAACGGAAGAAGCAATCAACAAGATTGATGAAGATCTGACACGCTATCTGATTGATTTATCTAGTGAACCTCTGAGTCAAAAAGAAAGTGAAGTGCACTGACTCAATATTCTGGACTCTTCACGCTGATTTGGAAAGAATCGAGATCACGGTGAAGCGCTTATCAACTTGACAGACCATATCCGTCTGAAAAAGTAGAATTTTCTCCAGCAGCCTTGCAAGAGTTGGAGTTGATTTACTAACATGACTCTAGTTTCATTAAAGAATCTTTTAGTCTGTAGAAAAATAATGATATTGAATTGGCAAACTAGTCTGCTGGCTAGCATGAAGCGATTGATAAAAATGGAACGCAGATTGCGGAAGACGCATATCCACTCGCCCTGAACAGAGGAGAATGCTCTACGCAAGCAGGCGTAAACTTTATTGATATCATCTCACTATACGAGAGTAGCAGATCACGCCATGAATTTGGCGGAAAAAGTGCAAGCGGAACAAATTTAAGATTGAGAAACAAACTGATGAGGTAGTTTGTTTTTGATGATTTAAAATACACAAAATAGGTCTATACCATTTACAAAAAAAGAAGAAAGCGGTATAATAAAAGGGACATAATGAATAAATGTGAGGAGTGCCTCAAAATATCAATTGCAGTTGATAGAAATTGTAACTTAATATAAACTCTCATCGAATGAAGGAGGTTTTATTATGCCTAAATACATATCAGTTGATCAATTTTCATCCCCATGGTATTCGTCAAGGTGGCTATCTGGAATTGGTCGGTGGCAAATTTGGAAAAATGGTCCAAGGAAATTCCAGCAGATTCAGATGTGATAAATTACACAGGTTATTCTATTGCGCCAGGCTTGGTAGATACCATATTCATGGCTTTGGTGGTGTGGATGATGACAGACAATCACATCGAAGGGACGCTTCACACTCATGAGTGAAGCGACTGATTGTCAACAGGTGTCACCAGTTTTTACAACAACTTTGACCTCAACTTTGAATTACTAGCAGGCTAGACCGAAAATATTGGTGCTCATTACTCAAGAAGCAACAGGTGCTAAGATTCGTGGGCTTTATTTTGAAGGACCGTATTTCACAGAAAATACAAAGGAGCTCAAAATCCAATTTACATGAAAGATCCTCGAATGGATGAATTTCGTGCTTGGCAAAAAGCTTCAAATGGTTTGCTTAATAAAATCGCTCTAGCTCCAGAACGAGAAAGTGTTGAAGACTTTGTTCGCACTATTACGGATGAGGGCGTAACGGTTGCGTTGGGGCACTCAAATGCAACTTTTGAAGAAGCCAAAGCAGCTGTGGACGCATGGGTGCTAGTTCGTCTGGGTTCAGGCTAATCGGAATGCGTGGATTGACCCACCGAGGAACTTGGCATGGTCGGAGCTATGTGATGAGCTGCCCATACTGATGCAGAATTGATCGTGACGGCCACCATGTTGATCCGAAAGCCTGCGATATTTTGATGAAGCAAAAAGGCCATGAAAATGTAGCACTCATTACAGACTGTATGACTGCAGGCGGCTTGGAAGATGGAGATTATATGTTGGGCGAATTTCCAGTAGTGGTCGCAAACGGAACTGCTCGTCTCAAATCAACAGGCAACCTCGCAGGCTCTATCTTTGAAATTGAAAGACGGACTGAAAAATGTGGTCAAATGGGGCATCATAACCTACATGAAGCAGTTATGATGGCAACCCTCAATCCTGCAAAATCAGTCCATATTGATGATGTTTGTGGTCAAACTCGAAAGAAGGTCACGATGCGGACTTTTATCGTTTTGAACAGGATTTGCAAACTCGTTGCAACTTATCTTGATGATGAAAAACGATGAAGCGTAAAGAGTGGAACATTGAAGTATTCATATAGTTTTTAGAATCTAGGATAACACTCCTAGGTTCTCAGCTTTTTCACAATCAGTATGTATGTGTATTCCGAACGATGGTTATATAAATAAAATAATTTTATAGTTAAAACTTTATATTTTCTATTTTTTATATATGTTCATAAAGAAATGTCAGGTTTTTCATTACAAATGCTATTTTATGTGAATCTTCAGAAAAATTTACGATATAATAACTTTTATAAAAATGAGGAGATTTATATGCAAAAACAACGTTTTTCATTGAGAAAAGTGCTAAGCTTTGGTTTGGCTTCGGTCGTTTTGAGGGTACATTTTGGTGATTGGAGCAGCTCAAGTTCAAGCTGAGGAGCAAGTGTGAGCCAAGCCCGTAGTTGCACAGGAGACGAATGTTGTTACGACAACAGAAGCGACTACTCAATCAGCAACTGCGTCTGAAAATACAGAATCTGAGGCAGAGAAAACAGATTCTTCAGTGCCACCCCTGCTGAAACACCGCAACAGACAGCGACTGCTCAAGTTGCTGAAGTGACATCAAGCTCTCCGGCTGAAGTGTCTTCCAACGCTGAAGAGCAACCAGCCCAGAAGATACAAATGCTACAAAGGAGGAAACTACATCAGCTTCAGCAACCGGAAGCAACATCAACAGAGGCAGAGCCGACTTCAGACGAATTCATCAGCTGCACCTACTACAAAAGCTGAGCCGGCTAAGACACCCGTGTCAGATGAAGCAAGACCTGCAAGTGTTAGTAATGAAAATCATCAAAGTTCCTCAAACCTGGCATCAAGGTTATAAAGGGGAGGGTACTGTTGTAGCGATTATTGACTCTGGTTTGGATGTTCACCATGAAGTATTGCGGATTACAGATCCTTCAAAAGGAAAATACAAAACTGAAGCCGAAATGGAGGCTGTTACGTCGCAGCCGTATTGACTATGGGAAATGGTACAATGACAAAGTAGTCTATGCTTAGGATTATATGGACGGTGATGATATATTGAAAGAAAAGATACGTCATCGCACGGGATGCATGTAACAGGGATTGCTACAGGAAATCCAGATAAGAAAAGTGCTAATGGTGAATATGTTTACGGAGTAGCACCTGAAGCGCAGGTTATGTTTATGCGGGTCTTTTCTGATCGTAGCGGAACTACTAGTTCAGCTATTTATGCGAAAGCCATTGATGATGCGGTTGCCCTTGGAGCGGATTCTATCAATATGAGTCTGGGTTCTTCTACTGGTTCCACTGTCAATGCTGATCCAAGCATTGTGGATGCTATTAAACGTGCCCGCAAAAAGGAGTTTCAGTCCTCATATCTGCAGGGAACACAACACATTTGGATATGGATATGATAAACCACTCAGCGGAAAAATCCTGATTATGGATTAGTCGGAAATCCCTCTACGGTAGAAGACTCAATCTCTGCTGCTTCCGTCAATAATACAGGTGGTCGGTGAAGAAAGTCTTTAATGTCCTTGGGTTGGAAAAACAATGCTGGAATTAAAACTGATGGGAAATCTCACTGACGCAGCAGCTGAAAACAGAAGGACAGTTTGAAAAGGAAAAGAGTATGAATATGTAGACGCTGGACCTGGTCACGAAGAAGACTTTAGTGGAGTGGATGTCAAGGAAAACTAGCTCTTGTGCAACGTGGCAGTATGCCACTTTTGCAAGAAAGTGCGCAAACAATGCACTGAAACATTTCGGCGCGACTGGAATATTGGTCTATAATAATGTCGCAGGTGCGGAATAGGACAGCCAAATGGCTTTGAGACGAGAGGGCAAGATCCGGCAGTCTTTGTTCCAAAAAGAATATGGTTGAAGCGCTGAAAGCTGGCAGAGTACAAGTTAGTGTTAATATGGTGCGATGGCGATCAGGCAATCCAGAATCTGCATGTCCGATTTTTCAAGTTGAGGTGTAACAACAGATGGTCAATTGAAACCGAGATGTAACTGCTCCTGGTGGCTCTATCTTTTCATCTTTTTAATGATAATACTTACGGCTTGTATATGCGGATCCAGTATGGCAGCTCCTCATGTAGCTGGAGCGTGGCCAGCTCTTTGTCAAACAGTATTTGCTGAGAGAATGCCCAGACAAACTCCTGCACAAATTTCAGAATTAGCCAAAGTTTCGCATGACTATGCGTTCTATGCAGTCGAAAACCGCATGTCAATAAAGGAAACTGGAACGTACACTTCACGTCAGCAAGTGAGCTGAGTATTGTGAGACACAGCAGCAGCCGTATCTACAGATTATATGTACCACGGGCGTAGTACCACCAGCATTATCTTCTAGTGTATCGCTTTCGAAATGCAAGGATGATACATTTGATGCTTGACCGTTCACAATCTTTCTGGCGTGAAAGTCGGACATTGAAAATGATTGCCGGTCACGAACACGACATGATGTTAAGGACGGGCGTTTTACACTCACCTCCTAGAAAATTAACAAGAAACTGTCTGGCCACACAAAGTGAGACTGTTAAGGCATTGCACAGCAGTGAAAACGATGTCAACATGGCCAAAGTCAATACATCTAAATTTCAGGTAGAGGAATTGACCAAGCTCATGCTCAAACAGCTGCTTCTTAGAAGAGCTTTTGTCTCGTTTTGTCGATCCGGCTGATGACGGTGGTGTGGGTTAGCATGCCGTTTATGGAAAGACTATCCTGATGGTGAGATTTCAAAAATCTACCAGCAGCTAGAAAAGGCTAATTTATAATTTAGTTAAAGAAGGATTCTGGATTTTGTACGATGTTCCTGAAGGTGAGCATGTGAGCCGGTGACAATGTGAGGTTAGCTTTCTTAACGAGCAGCTGATGAAACCCTTTATTCAATCTGCAAACAACAGCTCGTAGTCCGATTGTTCCTTGGCACGGTGGAAAATGAGCGCAGCACAAAATGTTCTGTGCAGTTGGATGCCAATGAAATGTTCGTCTTGCCTTTTCTCCAAAATAATGACGGCAACAAGACTTGATTCAGTACCGCTCAGTATTTTATCGAATTTCACCAATCTAACCGCCAGCGTCTATGTGCAGTACGGATGATTATCGTTCACCAATTTGGAAGAGCAGCAAAGCTTTTAGATGGTCGTAAAGTACTTTTGATAGTAAAGGCCGGAAATCTTATGTGGTTGAAAATACGTATGGGATGGTCGTGATAGATAGCGAAAATGCTGTGGAAAGACGGCCTATATACCTATAATCCGCTCACACCAGATGTCCTGGGGCAAATGAACAAAGCTGTAGCTTTTCCAACTTCAAATTGATACACAAAAAGCCAGTCATCATCTTCAGGTTATACAGACAAATACAAAATGGAGTACATTTTGTCGCTCGTCAGGTAAAGAGATGAAGAGGTGGGAATTCTAAGAAAAAGCCTCTTCTACTTCAGCAAGATAAAAACAATAGCGTCCTCTATCAAGCTAGAGATGCTTTGGGAAATGTACGCATTTATGAACGCCGTGTTTATATTGCGTGCAAATCAAGACGCTGTTACTACTTTTGCCAAAAGTGTAGAAAAAGACTCAATATTTTCTATTTGGTGAAGATTTTTGCTGGAAATAAAGATGTTATCTCTTTAGCAAAATTAGTAGGAGATGAAAATAGTGGACGAATTCGTGTAACTTTGGTAGATGCTGAAAGTCATAAAGATTTGGATACAGAGCTTTGCATATCGTATCAAAGATGCAAACGTAACTATGTTAATCTTGATAAAGGAAATGACATCAACTTTCTTAGGATTTGGACACTATGTGGCTGAATTGTTCACTTATGACAAGGCAGTTCTAAAACTGTACAGCCCTCAAAACGCAAGAATTTGATTCAGCTGAGGATAGCTTTAAAACGATTGAATTTTTAAGGAAAGAAATCGCCTATGCTCCATTAAAAGTGTAGCTTTTGACCAAGCGGTTCCTAAAAATACATCAGTCGTCTTAAAATGTCGGGACGGAGATTTATTGGTATTACCAGTAGTAAAAATATGATCAAAAATGCTTTTGGAAAAACGGTTGCAGTAGGTCGTTATACGTTCTTGTGAAACTTCCTGCGGGTTATGAATTGTGGGATGAAAATCAACGGTTGAGGTCTTTGAAGGTCAAAATAATCTTCTTAGGTTAGCGGTTATTATAAAAACGCAGCTACTAGCGGCTGTCAATCAAAACAAGCCAGTCTTGTCGCATCTATCAGTATTATAATGCAGCGCAGAAAACGCTGCAGCTTACGATCAAGCTTACGCAGTATCACTCAAACACTGTGGCTGTGGCAAATTCGACTCAAGCAGAAGTGGATAAAGTTCTAGCAGCCTTAAATACGGCTTCTAACGATGGACGGTAAAAGATTCTGATATTGCTTCTGTGAAGCAAGCCATTGCTAGCCTATGGTGGTGCTATGACAAAACAGGACGTTATGCAACCTACAGAAATACCGTGCATTATGACCAAGACTTTCCGGAGCAGTTGCTGCTGTTAGCACAGGGAGCGTGTAACTCGAAAGAACAAATTGATAGTTTACATTAGCCTAATTAGCAGCAGAGCAGCGACTGAATGGCAAAAGACACGAACTGGCAGCTTACCAAAAGCTGGTGGATGAAAGTGGAATTTCAAAGCAAGTAACTATCGCTTCATTTATGCTTCTGACGATGTCAAGAGCTTACTTAACAGCTGAAGTACAAGCGTGCATTGGCAAATCCAGGAGAATGGGAAGAAAGTGAAAGCAGCTACTGCCAAATTTAAGAGAAGCAAAACGAAAATTAAAATGGGAAAAAGACCTCAAAAGGTTCAAACAGCAAGTGTTTGACAAAAACAGCAACTCTAATGAGTTAGTCTCTTAAATAAAAATTGAGAAAAGTTTGGGAGTGGACAGACAGCCATGATGGTTACGCACTCACCCACAGAAAGAGTGTAATCATAAAGATTACGTATAAGAAAACTCAATGAAAACAAAAATGTAGTTTGTTAGTCCCCACCTACAAGGTTGCTCAACAGTCTCCCAGACTGTTGAGGTGATAGAATAAAGAAAACAACGTTTTCTCGTCAAAAGTATTTTTCTGAGCTTAGAAAAATCAAACACATGAGACTTGTTTTGCAAGATCTATCCGTACTCTGTGTTGTTGATTTATTACATATTATGCTTTGAGTTGAAATTTTTCTGCCAGCCTCAAACTTTCAAATCTATGGTAAAATTTCCCATCAGTATTTCTATTTTACAAAAATTTTTATTTTCCTGCTATAATAGTTTTTATGAAAAGAGGTCTTGTCAGGATATTTTCTAGCGAGTCTGGGGTGGTGGAAGCCAGATAGAGTGAAAGATGAGGACAGAGCTTTCCGGTAAATTTTAGTCCTTGATGTTATCTAAGGCTGCTATTAACAATGAAGTAATAAACTAGGGTGGAGACCGCGTTTGACGCCCTATGCAAAGCAGTATAGGGTGTCGTATCGAGTGCAGTTCTGCTTTTGTTTGTTAATCAGAAATTGATTCATTTGTTGACGCACTAGTATATTCCACTATAAACTCAAGTTACAGAATATTATAATAAAAAGAATGGAGTAAACATTATGCCGAAGAAGTTAACCTTCCAAGAAATTATTTTAACGTTGCAGCATTTTTGGAATGAACAGGGCTGTATGCTCATGCAGGCTTACGACAATGAGGGTGCTGGTACCATGAGGTCCTTATACTCTTGCGTGCCATTGGTCCCTGGGCCGTGGAATGCGGCTTATGTGAAACCTTTCACGTCGTCCAGCAGATGGACGTTACGGTGAAAATCCTAATCGACTTTTATACCAACACCACCGTTTCAAGTTGTGATGAAAACCAAGTCCAAGTAATATTCAAGAGCTGTATTTCGAGTCTTTGGAGTTATTGGGAATTGATCCGTTGGAACATGATATTCGCTTTGTAGAGATAATTGGGAAAATCCTTCAACAGGTTCTGCAGGTCTGGGCTGGGAAGTATGAAAGCGACGGTGTGGAAAATCACGCAGTTACTTATTTCCAACAGGTGTTGGTTTGCCTACCAACCCAGTGACATCTGAAGTTACCTATGGTTTGGAGCGTCTGGCACTCTTATATCAAGAGATGGATTCTGTTTTGATGATATTGAATGGGCTGATGGCGTGAGATGCGGAGAAATCTTCCCGCCAACCAGAATGTGAGCATTCAAAAATAGCAGTTTTGAAAGTGAGCGATCAAGCCTTGCTTTTAGCAAATTTTGATCATTTTCGAAGCAGAAGCGAAGCGCTGTTTAGAATCAATCTCGTCCATCTCTCGCTTACGATTATGTGCTGAAATGCTCATACCTTTTAATTTGTTGGATGCTCGTGGAGCTGTTTCTGTGACCAGAACGTGCAGGCTACATTGCTCACATTCGCAATTTAGCGTATTGTTACAAAACTTTTGTAGCAGAGCGCAGACGACTAGGTTATCCATTATTGGATGACAACATGCAGGGAAATTATTGGCTGAGGAGGGAGTAAAAAGATGACGAAGAAATTTATTGGTTGAGTTAGGGCTAGAAGAAATGCCACCTATGTCGTGACACCAAGCATGAATCAATTACGTGATAAAATGGCAGCCTTTTAACAGACAATCGTTTAACTTTGATAAAGATTGAAATGTTTTCAACTCCTCGTCGCTTGACGTGCGCGTGTCAATCTAAGTGAAAAGCAAACAGATTTAACAGAAGATTTTTAAAGGACCAAGCAAGAAGATTGCTTTGGATGCAGATGGAAAATTTCACTCAAAGCCGCCTGGTTTTGTTCGTGGAAAGGCTTGACTGTTGAGATATCACTTTTCGTGAAGTCAAAGGCGAAGAATATGTCTATGTCACTACAAGAAATCAGAAAACCTGTTGAGGAATTGATTGACGAGTTGCTGGATGTGCTGACTTCTGAGTTTTTCCGGTCAATATGCTGGGGCCCAATACATTTTGAATATATTCGCCCGTTCATACCTAACTGTGTTGTTGGATGATGGAGTCCTTTTGATGAATTTGTTCGATATTGAAAGTGGACGGCTGTCGGGGTATGTTTTCTCGGCCATGAGTAGTGAAGATTCAGTCAGCAGATTCTTATGAAGAGGACTTTGCGCAAAGTTTGTCATTTGCCAGCCCAATGGAACGTGAAAACATGATTTTTGGATCAAATCAAAGAAATTGAGAGAATGCACAATGTTCATGTGGAGATTGACGAAGATTTGCTGGACGAAGTGCTGAAGTTTGATTGAATACCCAACCGCTTTTTGATCGGGCGTTTTTGACGAGCGTTACCTAGATGTACCTGAGGAAGTTCTTGTGACTTCGATGAAGAGTCAATCAACGATACTTTGTTCTGTTCGTAACGAAAATAGCAAAACTTCTTCCATATTTTGTATCGGTACGCAACGGAAATACAGAACATCTTGAAAATGTGTCAAAGGAAATCAGAAGTGCTTTTGGTAGCTCGTTTGGAAGATGCAGAATTTTCTGGCGCGAGACTAACGATTGGTTATTTCTGATTTGGTTGAAAAGTTGGAAAAATGTGACCTTCCATGAAAAATAGGTTCTCAGCAGAGCACATGGAACGAACAGCAAAGGGTGCAGCTCTTTTTAGCAGAAAAAGCTCAGTTATCTAAGCAAGAAATGAAAGATGTGGCGCGAGCTGCAGCTGTTTACAAGTTTGATTTGTTGACTGGTATGGTTGGTAGAGTTTGATGAGCTGCAAGGTATCATGGGTGAAAAATATGCCCTGCTTGTGGGAGAAAACACAACAGTAGCTAAAGCTATTCTGGGGGCATTATTTGCCAACTGCCGGTGACGGTGAATCGCCAGACACGAAGTTGGTGCAATTTTTAGCTAGCTGCAGACAAGATGAAGGTGCATGATTCTTTCTTTCTTCTCGGTCGGACTCACTCCAAAGCGAAGGTCTAAATGGACCCTTATGCTCTTCGGCAGAGCGCACACCAGGTGCCGTAAAGCGCATTCTTGACCACCTGGTTGGCACATTGCTTTCAGAATGAATCTGATAGAACAGCCTGTATGCGCTGCAATTCCGACAGTCTCACATATAGCAATAAAGAACAGAGTGCTGATTTCTCTCCGTGCACGTATTGATGATGATGCCAGCGATATTCCGAAAGATATCGTGACAGCTGTGCTCAACAGCTCAGACGTTTGCTACGGTGCGGGATTTGGTCGAGGTGCCCTTTCTAGCAGAAAAAGCACAAGAAGATTCTTTCAAATCATCGGTCGAAAGTTTAGCACGTGTCTTTAATCTTGGCAGAGCAGAAACTTGGCTGGTGTTGTGGGCGAGAGTCTCTTTGAAAATGCTTTCAGAAAGAAAAGCCCTGGCGTGCAGTGAAAACTTTAACGCTTATCTGATGACTTTGGGACAGATAATATTGGAGGGACTCTCTTCGCTTTTAAGTCCAGTGATTGATGCTTTCTTTGGTCAATACTATGGTTGGTGGCTGAAGATGAAACTGTGGTCCGCAAACGATCGTTTGGCACTCTTGAAGGTGCCTTTAATGACGAAAAGCCAAAAAGAGTGCACAATTTAGCCGAAATCAATACGAAATAATACTCAAGGAGGAAATGAAAGTGGAACCAAAAGAAAATCTGAACGCATCAATGAACTCGAGCAAAAGACAATCAGCGCTGCCCAACGCCAGAAGCAGAGCAAGCTAGAGGGTGCGGTGAAGAATACATTAGAGAGGCTATCGTCGTAGCGGTTCGCCACTGCTTACGATGAAGGGATTAGAGTGTGGATGAAGAGGCAATGACATCACGCCAGACTCTCGCCAGAGCAACGTAGGCATGGTAAGCACGGTCCGAAGTCGGATGATCCAAATTCGTAATATAGTAACAAAACATCTAGCTGAGAATTTTCCTGCAGCGAGTGTTTCACCTTATTGTCAGTATTCTGCAAAGCGGTCAAATGTTTCGACTCCGTCAAGCAACTGCCATCTGCAGTTCGTCCTTTTTAAAGGTATAGTCAGGTGATGTATCAATGTTGAGAGTACAGTCAGGTGCTTCTCGAAAACCAATGTTATTAGCTTATGAGTTCTGACGAAGTTTTCGAACTGTGCCTGATTTTTACCAATCCAGAAGCCTGAGGTGGATAAAATTCGATAATAGATACATTTTTATCTAATTCAATGACGTCAGTCGTGGCTTGATGCAAAATATTTTTAGCGCTGTAAACCCGGTTCTTCATGCTCAGGGAGATGCGGCGATCAGCTCCAACTTTTAGCAATACTTTTTCGTTGTCTCGCTTTTCACCTTGGCAATCCTTTTCAACGCTCTAAAGATTTACGGTGCGGCGACGTAAAAGGACACTCGATTCTAGATTGTCACACGGTAGCGACCACTACCGTATCGTACAGGTATCAATTCCTGCAGCTTGCAGCGATCAGGTCTGGTCTAATATCGCTCGACCACGCCAGTGCTAAAATGGAGTTCAAAATGGTTGATGACATCTTCGTGGTCATCAGCAACTAGCCAATATCGCAGCGCTTTGTGCATTTGGCAAGTGTGTTAACAATGATACTGCGCGACCGAAAACTCCCAGCAGTACTACCGACTGTTCGTTTATCCATAAAATTCTCTTCCCATCCAATAAGTAATATGTGTGCATTGGCACCGACCAGGTGTCTTTTCTTCGGTTTCTCGATTGAAAAGATCTTCGACAGTGAGGTCACACGGTCCGACACGTCCGATAAACATTAAAACATCATCACCGTTAAGGCGGCATGCAAGTTTCAAAAGTAGGTCTAGATTTGCCGTTATTACGCCCACCGTCTCAAGAGCAGACATGGCTTCAAACATGCATCGTAACGAGACGATGTCCATTATCAGCGACCATAGTCAAAAAGTCAAGCCACCGATAAAGAGTTGTCGTGAAAGACAATCACATGGGACTGAAGGCTTTTGAATGGTAGAGGAGAAACGCAGGAAATGCATTCCATTAGTATAGAGGCAAGCTCTCGCGATTTCCGTTCGGGCAAAGGCTTAACACGACCAGTAGGGATTTTCAGCCCTGCCGAACTATCCTGGCACCTCCTAGAAACATCTGAATGATGGGAAAGAGAAGGGTTACTGGGCGAGCTTGTGTATAGTCAATTGTTGCAAACTCAGCTGTCCGCATGGTGACGGTTTGAAAGAAGCTGACTAGTAGTGCCTTCTTTTCAGCGGGAAGCTCGACCAATCGTCGCTGTATTTTGGTGTTTCTGTTGTTAGAAATGTCAAAGGCAGGTTCCACTGATTAAGAGCGAGAGCCGTTAAAGCAAGAACCACCTTTTGTGTGAAAGCCGCAATTTTCGCTTTATGTCCTCCTTTTGTCTGGATATTTGTTTTAAGTCAAACCAAACTAGACCTGAGCTCCATGAGAGGACCGGTGCAGGCAATGGTCAAATTGGCTGGTGCATCTGCATTTCTGTATGCGCCAACAAGCTAGTGCTTCCTAAGTTGCTCAAATCACGTGCATGCCAGAGATAGCAAAAGGAGAAAATGGAAGTTAAGTCCTTTCATCCTAAAAGACAAAGCGAAAAACTGAGGATAAATGCTCCAAGAGTTTCAATGCTGGAAAGTACTAAGAAAAATGGAGCTGAGAGAAAGTCGCGAGATAGAATTTGTCTCATCTCGAACTAAGACTTTTCTTGTAAAGTAGTACAGATTTGAAAAGCTGAGTTTTGGGATTGAGACGTGCATAAATCGGCTCTAATAAAGCTAATCAGCCTCGATCCGCCAATCTGAAAGCCTGAGGAGCGTGGTGATGATTTGCCCCAAACATTGTGGGCATCTGCAACAGATCATGCGGTGTAGCCCTGCGTCGTCACAGCGAAAACTATTCAGAAACTGATGAAGATGGTCGTACATCAGGCCATTAGCTTTAGAGGCTGCCGTCTGCACAAAGGCAGATTTAAAAGAAGAGGAACCCGCCACAAATCGCAAAGGGCAAACTCACACACATACAGCCCAGCAGTGAGATAATCTGGATACGTGACATTGTCGATCTTCCTTCATCAGTAATAATGACTTTATTTTTACCAAGCAAAAGCAGCCAAAAGACGAGAAGCGAAGTGCCAAGTGAAAGTCTAGTCCTTCTTTTAAAGTTTAATCAGTGGCGGCGCAAAAATTCATGCAACCAGTCGATCTTTGCGCACATTCCAACGTAGTCGTAAGATTGAGATCTGATCTATGATGAAGAGTGAAGGAAAGTCAGGAGTAAGGAGACTCACGTTAGAAGAGGTGCAAGATAATCTGGCATGTTGTGTCGTTTGCTAAGTCAGCCTTCTCTATTTTCTTTCTCTCTCGAGGAGTTCTGGTCGGTGAAAGCAGATCATACCGCCAACGAGTGGTCCGATGAATGAGGAATCCTGCACATGACAAGAGAAACGGCATGGCGGACGTAGTTGGTGGAACGCCTTGAGAGAGCTATGTAAATAGTTTCACAGATTTCCAGTCTAGTTGATGAAAAACTATCCATGTAAAAGATAGCAAGCAAACAAATAGCTGTCAGAAATCCGCTTGCCTCTTTCAGTTGTCGTGGCGTGATTAAAGGTGGTTAGAGCTCTTCTTTATCAAACTTTTGTCACCCTGTCCAGTCTTTAGGTAGCGTGACTGACTATTAAAAGGTAGTGCCAGCAATAATAATATAAATATATAGGAATGCGATCGTAGCAATCACTTTGAAATAAAATTCCCCAAAATGAAGCCATAAGACTATGAAATAGCAAAATATAATAAAGTCAGATAAAGTCGCGCCGCTGGCTTTTGCCAAATCTCTCGGCCGTCGATATATTCATCTGGTGGTCCGACAAATTCTAAATATACGTTTGATTAGTTCATGGTTGCTGAAAGATTCCTTTTTCTACTTTTGTCTCCTCTCAAATCTCATTCTTGTCATTCCAAAAGCAAGTGTGTTTAGGTCCAGTTTCCCCCAAAGCTGAGTGCTAGTGTTAATGTGGCAAAGTTCTAGTGCAGTGGATTATATTTGTTGTTTACCAAGCATATGCATCAGCTCTGCGCGAAACGCGCTGATCTTAGCTTAAGTTCTAATTGTGATAGCCATTTCCAAGACCATTCTGGGAATTCTCGCACGCGATTCATGCATTTCTCTCCTTATTTTGATGTCAAATATAATCTGACGTTTGTGATTTTGGCTATATCTTGCTGATATGTCAAGTATAGCTTCTCTACCTGATCACTACATGACTTCTAAAATTCTAAATCTTTGCGTATAATAGTGTGAAAGATATGACAAATGACTCATCATGTAACAGTTCTTCTGCACGAGCCAGCTGATCAACCTGATATAAGGCTAAATGGAGCTCCATATTTGATGCAACATCGTGTGCAGGACATAAGTGAATATTTATTAGATAGAATTAGGGACGGTCATGTATGCTTTTTGATCAAGATCAGACTGTATACTGAGCATGCTCACGCCGCAGCGTCGTAGGTTGAACAAAGGAATGGTAAGTGACTTTTATCACGATAGTATTTTCGTCATTTAAAAGTCTCCGCTTGAATGAACGAGAAAATGTTGAAGAGTGTGATTATGGTGTATTTATGACTTCCGAGGAGTTTGAGGTCCGCAACTTGAGTGAGCGTGAGCGTAGCTTCGTATAAAAACAAGTATGCTCGGCTTGACGCTATGCGCGGAATGAGATCGTGGAGGCAAAAGCTAACAGCCGCTTGGTGAAGTAGTTTAATCAACAGAAGGCTACCAGTACGATCTAGTGCGGATGCTAAGGATGGAAGATAAATTTTCAAAACAATTGCTCGCAAAATTGAGCAAATGCGTGAAAGAGAAACCGATTGAAAGTCCTCATCTACGGAGTTGGCGGAGATTGCTCAACCTGCTAAGCTGCCAAGGAATTAAAGAAAAAGCGTCATCCAGCTAAACAGTGATTTTTCTAGCACTCGTAGCGAGGTCAATGATGAATTGGGCGCAGCAGATGGAGTCTATCTTCTACAGGCAAATGGATTTGTTAGCAGTTGATGGGCGGATTTCTGTGATTACCTCATCTCGTTAAGAAGACCGCTCGCTAAATGGGCAGCTAAAGAAGCTTTCAACAGTGAGAGGTCCTGCGCGGTTTACCATGAATATTTGGCCTTAGAGGATTTACAACCTCAAAATGAGAGGTGGTTACTCGGGAAACCTATTTTACCAAGCAGCAGAAGAACTAGATAGCATTAATCGCGCGCATCTCAGCCAAGCTGCGTGTGGCACAGGACATAAGTGAGGATTGAGATGGCAAATATTAGACCAAGAACAGACTAGTCAGATACCATCGCCAGGCGCGTGTCAAAGATTTTCTCAGTGTTGAAAAGGCGCATTTATGTAGCGCTAGTCTTGACGTAGCAGTTATCGTAGCGACAAGTGTCGTATTTATGCGAGACAAAATTATTACCAAAGTGCGGCGATGATTTAACAACTGTCACACTCAAAATTGTAGCGCAGCGAACAGAGTTAGATGATGCCAAGAGGTTAATGAATTGATGATCCGTAGTGAACGTTTGTCAAAAATTAGCGAGTTCGACAGAAATGACCTCGAACAATGAAAACATCAGAACGGCGGAGTAGAGCATGAATGGACCTCAGAAGGACGAGATTACACAAGCCATGCTTTGAAAATCAGTCGGAATCACTAGCTACAACTCGTGCAGTCGAGTAGGGAAAATCTAAGCGTTGTAGAATGACGGTTTTTGTCTTTTGTTTTCCAATCAATTTTCGCAATCTCATTGGAACGGGAAAGAAATTTGGTGTGAATTTGTGGAACAGGCAAAGCCGTACAAGTGCACTGTAAATCACAAAGATTGTCCCAGCCAAACGTGGAACTATTTATGACCGTAATGGTCTTTGCCAATAGCCGAAGATGCGACGTCCTACAATGTTTATGCTGTTATTGATAAAGTTATAAGTCAGCAACAGGAGAAATTCTCTATGTGAAGAATCTCAATACGATACGTAGCTGATGTATTTGATGAGCATCTTGGTATGGACAAGGACTACGTCAAAAACAACTATCTCGATTACAACAAGTTTTCGTTTTGGTACTCAGGGAATGGTATCCGGTTATAGCACATGGACTACTGTTCGTAGGAATTGAAAGTGTTAGAGTAAGCGAGTACGAGGTTGCTCACTAACTGAGTCCAAATAGAAGCTATAAAGCAAATAGGGTGCTTCTGTTTTTGTTGGATTGGCAGTCCACATAGAGAAAATAAAGATGGTAGTAAAACACTTTGTTGGAAATCGACAGGTTTACGACGTTGCCGAACAAAAACGTTAGCTGGAACAAATGAGTGTCACTCACCCATGAAAAAGAGTACGGAAATCTAGTACCGGGATCAGACCAAAGGTTTCATACAAACACAAGATGGAAAAGACAAAGATATGAAAATCAACCCATGTCTTCAGACTTAAGCAGTCTTCTTCCTTGAAACACTTGGATGAATACTTTGGTGGATATGGAAAAGCCAAAGGGAGACTTATGCCAGTGCCACATTAGCCGGTGCAAAACTGGAGAAATCCTTGCAATCGACGCAGCGTCGAGTGCAGTGCTGATACAAGCAAGATCTTGAGCTGTACAAAAGACTTTGCTTGGTCTGGTGCTTTCGATCAAAAATCCAATGTATGAACCTGGCTCAACGATGGGAAGGTCATGGCTGCACTAGCTGCAGCTTATGAGACAACATTTCAGAAAATGAAACGTATAAATAGTGGCTAAGCAAACTGTGATGTAACAATTGAGACTGGAAATGTCACAATCTTCTGTGACATTAAACCGAGTTTGCGGCTTTTAGCTCTCTAGTAGTGTGGAACGCTTCCTCTTCGAGGACGTGAGTGAAAATGGCTAGACTGGATCTTTGTAGGCAAGTTTAGACTGGACGCCACGCGCCGGAACGTGAATTATGAAGATTACGTGCGGTCTTCCGGCAGATAATATCGTTACTTATGCAATGAGTGCTTTTTGGTCAAGGGATTTCAGTTACTCAGATACAAATGTTACGTGCTTTTTCTTCTATCGCCAACGATGGTGTAATGGCTTGAACCAAAATTCATCAGTGCAATTTTATGATCTCATAGTGAAGTGCGCTAAAGGCTCTACAGAAATTGTCAGGGCACCCTGTTTCCAGATGCTGCTAAGTCGACGAGAGACCTATGGTGACTGTCGGTACAGATCCTATTTACGGAACCTTTATATAGCAAGGCAGAAGGTCCGATTATCAGTGCTTCCAATCAAAATGTGGCAGTTAAATCCGGTACGCACAAATTGCCGGAGAAAATGGCAGTGGTTATCTGACAGGGGCAAATGATTACATCTATTCTGTTGTAGCAATGACACCAGCAGAAAATCCTGATTTTCATCGCGTATGTAACTCTGAAAACAGCCTTCAGAATCTTTCCAGCCAATCTTCTGGAAGAAGTTGTCAATCCGGTGTTAGAAGAAGCTGCAGCGATGAAGGATACGTTGAACTTGACGACGCAATCACCTGTTTTAAAATCGGTTTCAAAAGAAATAACTTATAAAATGCCATCTACTAAAAATACCAGCCCTGGTGATTTAGCGGATGAGTTACGACGCAATCTTGTACAACCCATTATCCTAGATACTGGTAGATTAAGAAAGTTTCTGTAAGAACAGGTGAAGTGCTAAATCAATCAGCAAATCCTTGTCTTAACAGATGACTTTTACTGAAATGCCGGATATGTACGGTTGGACCAAGAAAAATGCTAGAAACATTCGGTGAATGGTTTGGGCACAAAAGTGCATGTTAAGGGTAAAGGCTCTAAAGTCGTTGCCCAAAGTGTCAAAACCAATGCATCACTCAAGAAAAATAAAAGAAATAACAATTACATTAGGAGATTAGCATGTTACAGTTATCGTTGCAGAGTGTTGTGACCTTTATTCTAACTTTGGTGAATAGCTTTTTATTCATTTTTATCATAAAGCCCATATGTTCTGGGCAACAAATGCACGAGGATGAAGCAGCACCGAGCAAAAGCGAACCCAACCATGGGTGGGACTGTTTTCTTGCTAGCTTCCGTTTTGTCCAGTTTCAGATTGCACTTATATCAAGAGAACTCCTCAAGCGCTGCTTTGATGATATTGTTTATTCTGTTGTACGGTATTGTTGGTTTCTTGGATGACTTTTTAAAGATTTTTCGCAAAATAAATGAAGGCTTAAATCCCAAACAAAAATTAGTTCTTCAAATTATTGGTGGTATTGTTTTTACTTTTCTTTGATACTCATGGCGGAGGTGACTTACTCAATGTTTTTGGCTTCCCACTTCATTTAGGTTATCTTATATCGCTTTTTGCACTTTTGGCTGGTCGGTTTTTCCAATGCAGTCAATTTAACAGATGGTATTGATGGGTTAGCTAGCATTTCTGTTACAATCAGTTTGGCAGCTTATGCAGTTATTGCAACTCGTTCAGCATCGTTTTGATATTTTAACTGTCATTTTGAGTATGATTGGCGGTCTGCTCGCCTTCTTCATCTTCAATCATAAACCTGCCAAGATTTTTATGGAGATGTAGAAGTTTAGCTCTCGTGGTATGTTAGCAGCCATTTCGATGGCGCTTCATCAAGAATGGACGCTTCATCATTGGAATTGTCTATGTCTTTTGAGACAACTTCGGTCATGATGCAGGTTTCTTATTTCAAATTGACCGGTGGTAAACGGATTTTCCGGATGACACCAGTTCATCACCATTTTGAATTAGGTGGTTTGTCAGGACAAGGTAAAAGCTTGGAGCGAGATGGAAGGTCGATTTCTTTTTCTGGGGCATTAGTCTTGTAGCTAGCTTACTAACACTCTGTAATTTTATATTTATAAGAGAAACGAGGCGGGGACAATATTATTTCTGCCTCAGCTTTTTGTGACTGAAAACTTCGTCCCTACCTCACTAGCCTTCTAGATTGCTGAATAACCACCCTTCTGAGAGATGAGGTTAGAAACTAAAACATGCAAATTTTATCTCTGGATGTCTCTTTTTGGTTTTTAAAGAGCAGAAAACTCGAAAAAATATATTAAAAATCATGATTTTTCTTGTACTTATACGAAAGTGTATAATAGGTTCAATATTTAGTTGAAGGAGGGGGAAGTTGCTATCTCTCATAAAAAGTAAAATAGCTTATTTTTAACTTTAAAGAATGTTTATTCAATTTGAATCAAAAATAGAATTTATTATTTTTGTTTCTTTATGTATTTTTGTGGCTTATTTTAATCATATTATGCAGAAAATAACTAGTATTTTGAATAAATACTTTTCTGTCAAAAACAGCTCTTTACTTTTTGAGAATATTTCGGGTATAGTATTCAATGTAATAAGATGTGACATTAGAGGAGGTTTATCTTGAGATCATCAAAATGGATTATTGCAACAGGAGTTGTGCTAAGTGCTGGAATCCTGTATCAGGCTGTGGCAAAGTCAGCTTCTAGCACATCAACTTATTCATACGTGTATACACAAGATCCAGATACGCTAAAAGTATCTGATGGCGAACCGTGCGACAACATCAGATGTTGCTGACTAACTTAGTTGATGGATTATTGGAAAATGACCAATACGGAAATTGTAGTTCCGTCGCTGGCTAAAAGTCATGGACAGTCTCAAAAGATGGCTTGACGTACACGTAAGTAAATTACGTAAAGATGCTAAATGGTACACATCAGAAGGTGAAGAGTACGCAAATGTAAAAGCGCAAGACTTTGTAACTGGTTTGAAATACGCCGCAGATAATAAATCAGAAGCCCTTTACCTCGTTCAAGATTCTGCTCAAAGGTTTGGATGCTTGCATCAAGGGGAAACGAAGATTTTTCAACAGTTGGAGTAAAAAGCTCTAGATGACTATACAGTACAGTATACACTCAGCCAGTGCAGAGACTTATTGGAATTCAAAAACGACCAATAATATCCTCTTCCCAGTCAATGCAGATTTCTTGAAATCACAAGGAAAGAATTTTGGTTCTGTAAAACCAACCAGCATTCTATACAATGGTCCTTATCTATTGAAGTCTCCTGACAGCCAAGTCTTCTATGGAATTTGCATAAAAATCCTCATTACTATGATAAAAGAAGAATGTTCATTTGGATAACATTAAATTGACATATTATCGACGGATCTGACCAAGAAGCCCATATCCGTAACTTCACAGATGGTGCCTATAGTGCAGCTCGTCTATATCCAAAATAGCTCTAGCTTTGCTTCTGTTAAAAACAATATGCTAACAATATCATCTATAGTTTGCAAGATGCGACCAGCTACTATTATAACTTTTAACTTAAATCGTCAGTCTTACAACCATACATCTAAGAAAACAGATGCTCAAAAGGCTGCGACACAAGAAGCGGTGCTAAATAAAGCTTTCCGCCAAGCTATCAACTTTGCCTATAATCGTACTTCTTATGGCACAAGTAATGAAAGACGGAGCGACAAAGGTATTGCGGAACACATCGTGCCACCAACATTTGTTTCTATCGGTGATACGTTTGGTGATGTTGTGTCTTCTAAATTGGTAAACTATGGCTCAGAATGGTCAAATATGATTTGGCCGATGCACAAGATGCTTATTACAATCCAGAAAAAGCTAGCATGAAGTTTGCTCAAGCTAAAGCAGAATTGCAAGCAAAGGGTGTTCAGTTCCTATACACTCAGAGTACTGGCTGATCAGACAAGTAAAACTGGTGTTAATGGGAAAAGTTCTATGAAGCAATCTGTTGAGTCTGTCTTGGGTACTAGAAAATGTTGTCATTGATATTCAACAAATGAGTTCAGATGAATTAAATAACATCAGTTATTTTGCTAATAGCAGTGCTCAAAAAGGACTATGATCTGTATCAATGGTGGTTGGTCTGGTGACTATCAAGACCCATCTACTTATTTAGATACATTGAATACATGGTGGTGGTTATAAAAACTTCGGTTTGGAACCAGGTCAAGAAAATGATAAGATTAAGGTAGTTGGACTGACACATACAGAGATGCTAGTAGAAGCAAATGCTGAAACCAATGAAGCTACGCTATGAAAAATATGCCGAAGCGCAAGCGTGGTTGATTGATAGTGGGTTTAACAATGCCCAATCTTTCTCTGGAGGAACGCATCTGTGACGAAAACAGTCTCCATTTTAGCCGTTCTTATTCATTAGTTGGAATCAAAGGAGGCTCAAGCAATCTACTTCAAAATATGTCAGTGCAAAGACAAAATTGTAACAACAAAAAGAATACGAAAGTGCTAAAAAGAAATGGCTAAAAGAAAAAGAAATTTCTAATAAAAAGCACAAGATAACTATAGAAAATCATGTGAAATAAGTACAAGAAATTTCTATGGCTACTAAGTTTCATAGAAATTTCTTTTTGTACATGAAATGGCTATCATTCAAGTTCTTTTTAATAATGTTACCTCAGCATCAACATTTAGGATTGATTGATTGATGCCTCACTTTTTCAAAAATTCTCTTGACAAGGTATTTCTCTCCTGTTATAATAGGTAAAGTATTCAATCGCGGGATGGTGGATTGCAGACGCGCAGGACTCATGATCCTGTGACCGCTTGGGTCGTGATGGTTCGTCCCTCTCCGCATGAGATAGTTGGTTTTGGTCAGAGAGGAACTGAGGGAAAATTCAGGCAACCTCTGATGCGCGTGAGCAGGATGTGCCTATGTTTAGCATTTGCTTGGGTATGCAGTTAACCCTGTGTTGAATTCGCCCGTCACGTCCCTAGGACTGGCAGATGCCAACTCAGCGGAGCTTAATCCAGACACATTGTATCCAATCATTGACCCATGCGTGATCAGATTGATGTCGAAGACTGGGTGGAACGCTGAGGACTGGGGCTCTATCCTTCTAGGTTAGCGCAATTCTAAAAGCAGCGGCAGATTATGACTATCAAGAAATCGTGCAACGTCGTCATCGCCATCGCTATGAGTTTAACAATGCTTTCCGCGAGCAGTTTGAGGCAGCCGGATTTGTATTTTCTGGAGTTTTACCAGACAATCGCTTGGATCGAAATAGTGGAAAATCCCAGAAAACAAAATTCTTTGTGGCTGTCAGCATCACCCAGATCTTTCCAGCTGCCCGAACTGACCTGAAGGTCTTTATACGGCCTTTGTCACAGCAGTGGAAGAGCCAGGAGAGATAGACTTGCTTTTTCTAGGATAAGCGATTTTTCTAGAGAAATGTTATAATGAAAACAAAAAGGAGGGAAGAAGATGTCAAACACTTTGAAGCTAGTATTCTGTAATAATTTTCTAAGATGAGCATCAGGGACAGATCCAAGCTCTCTGGCAGGAACAAGAGGGGCTGGGAAAAGAAGCTTTTGCCCAGGGAACCAGTCTATGCTGGTCTATCATGAGTTATGCTAGTGATTACAAAGGACTACAGTCTCTATCTGCCGTTTGACGGATGGGGAACTCTATGATTTTTGATACCTGAGCAGACCTATCGGGCGTTTGAAGCGGATAAGGAGGATTTTCAAGCGGTTCTTTCGCTGGCAGAGGATTTGGCAGGCAGAAGAAACAGGTGAGCTTCATCGGGACTAGACTATTGACTTTTGAAAAATACGATCCGACCAAACTGTGGTTGTCTTTGATGCGACTCTGGATACACTGAGTTTTTCTCTGTGTTCCTGTCTTAGCTTTTATTTTCGCTTTAGATTTCTAGTCTCTGCTACTTGAGTAGAAAGTTAGCTTTTTGAAAAAAGTCAAAAGTCTTTCTTTGACGTTTCCATGTCCTGTGCTATACTAGTAAAGCACTCAATCGCGGGGATGGCGGAATTGGCAGACGCGCAGGACTATGATCCTGTGACCGCTTTTAGGTCGTGAGGGTTCAAGTCCCTCTCCGCATGAGATAAGCTGGCTTTGGTCCAGTTTTGTTTTGATAAATTGTGAAAATATAGTGCAAACAAAAACCTCTATAGTGTTTCATTGAGGAAACTGTAGGTAACCACAGCAACAGAACCTGAGACTACATGACTACCCCATCTTACCATAACCGACCGAATAAAGATAGAAACTTACTTGGAATTAGGGTTTGAAATCTTGCCAAATTGCAAATAAATCTTGGCGTCCATAAGTCTACTATTTCAAGAGAGTTAAGACGATGCCAAAAATGGTTATTCTGCGTCTCAGCTACAGGAAGAGTACGATCGCAGGGCCAAACAAAAGGTCGGGAAGTCTGGTTTGACACCAGTTGAAAAAGGAAATTGAGAAGGTCAAAAATCCTCCTGGTCGCCCTGAACAGATTTGTGGTCGCTATCAGCCAGAACAAAAGCCAATGGTAACTTTTAAAACTATCTATAACTGGCTCATGCTGGTTTGATTATCTGGATTTGAGTCCGTCGTAAAGGAAAAACTCGACAGTCCAAAGAAAACACGTGGAAACATTTAGGATTGGTACGTCGATTGCCAAACGTCCAAAGAGGTCAGGAATCGAAAACTGTCACTGGGGAGCTCGATACTGTAGTGTTCCCAGAGGCCAAAGCAAAGGGTGTCTAGCAACTTTTTCTGAGCGAAAAACGCGCTTTGTAGCTAAGATACAGACAGAACTGCCGAACCCATGTTTTCAGCATATGAACAACTTTTGTAGGCTATTTCAGAGGCTCTTTAAAACCTTCACTCGACAGAGGAAAAGAGTTTGCTTGCTATCCTATGGTAGAAAATCTTAGGAATTTCCTTTTTCTTTGCGGATGCCTATTCATCCTGGCAGAGAGGAAGAATGAAAACACAATGGCTTTACCAGAGAATATTTCCCAAAGAAAACAGAGTTTAGTGCTATCTCTGATGAGGCTTTGAACAAAGGCCCTATATGATATCAATCACCGACCACGAAAAATGTTTAGCACTAGAACTGCTTGTGAAGCTCTAGAGGATGAGTTCGACTAAATGCTGCAACTTATTCTCTGGCAATTTATCTTATCATTTTGAACTGTGAGGTGGAAAATTTTGTTTTGAGTAAGAGAAAACATGCGAAAAATTAGGGAAACTACCTGGTATCCTAGTGAGGAAATAACGAATGTATGCGTGGAAACCATGTAAATAAATAGGAGTACTAATACTAATGGCAATCGTTTCAGCAGAAAAATTTGTCCAGCAGCTCGTGACAATGGTTGATACGGTTGGTGGATTTAATACAAAACAACCTTGAGTGATCAAGCTATCTTGCGTGCAGCAGAAGCTAAAAAGCTCAGTTCTTATCCAAACTTCTATGGGTGCTGCTAAATATATGGCGGTTACAAAGTATGTAAAACTTCATCGAAAACCTTGTAGAATCAATGGAATTACTGCACCAGCTGCTATTCACCTTGACCATGGTCATTATGAAGATGCACTTGAATGTATCAAAGTTGGTTACACTTCAGTTATGTTTGATGGTTCTCATCTTCCAGTTGAAGAAAACCTTGAAAAAGCTCACAAAAGTTGTTGAATTTGCGCAGCGCAAATGGCGTGTCAGTAGAAGCCGAGTTGGTACAATCAGTGGTGAAGAAGACGGTATCATCGGTGACGGTGAATTAGCTCCAATCGAAGATGCAAAAAGCAATGGTTGAAACTGAATTGACTTCCTTGCAGGGTGGTAACATTCATGGACCATACCTAGCTAACTGGAAAGGTCTTCACCTCTGACCACTTGCAAAAATTGACAGAAGGTCCTGGATTCCTCAATCGTACTCTCACGGTGGTTCAGGTATTCCTGATGACCAACTCAAGCAGCTATCAAATTGGGTGTTGCAAAGTAAAACAAACACTGAATGTCAAATTGCTTTTGCAAAAAGTTACTCGTAAATTCGTTACTGAACATGAAGCAAACGAAGCAGAATACGATAAGAAGAAACTCCTGACCCACTGTAAATTCTTGAAACCAGGTTTTGAAGCAATTACAGAAGCTGTTGAAGAACGTATTGACGTGATTTCGGTTCAGAAGGTAAAAGCTAATAGCGAGTCTTACCATAATCAAACAAGAAAAATCTCGCTCTGTGCGGGATTTTGCTGATTATCGAATACATATGATAAAATTTGTTGCAGGAATGGGAGAGAGATGGCTCAGATTAAAGAAATCAATGAAAAGAGGGCAGAAGTTAGCGATTGCAGCTGAGATTTTTGTCTGATTTACCAGAGTGGTTTGGTATTCCAGATAGTACTCAAGCCTATATTGAGGCGGCTGGGAAACTTCATGTCTGGGGAACTTATGAGGTGATGATCTCGCTTGGTTTTATTAGTTTGTCCTATTCCAGTGAAGACCATGCAGAGATTGACCGCCTAGCTATCAAGAAAGACTATCATAGGCAAGGGATTGGATCAAAGTTAGTGAAGGTCTTGGAAATGGCAGCAGATAACAGGTTGACTGTTACAAGTCAAAACAGTGCACCGGGTCATTATCAACCTAGCGATGAGAACGAATGCTCTATCAGGCCAAGGTTTTCATTAGAAATCTTCCCTCGATGTGGGATTCATAATCCCTGCATGGTTTTAATCAAGAAAATTTCTAAAAACTTCTTGACATTTGACGTGTTAGAATAAGAATGTGTTGAATGCCGATTTAGCTCAGTTGGTAGAGCAACGCACTCTGTAACGCGTAGGTCGTGGGTTCAAGCCTCTAATCGGCATCATCAGGAGGTCTTCAAACATGATTTGAAGGCTTTTTGTTTATTGTCTACAGCTAACGTTGCGTAGGTGCTAGATCGCATCTGACCAGCTATGAAAAAGCAATAGATGTCGTGATTTCACGACCACTTTGTGTCTGGAAATGAACCACTTACTGAAAACCGCTTGAATTTCACGGGTCAATTGTTATAATAAAATAAAGAAAAACGAGGGAGTGTTTATGAAGATTCGAGTAGAGCTAGATTCTAATCTAGAAGAAGCAGAAATTGTCATTAAGGCAGCCCTGCTTTGATGAGCAGATAGAGCGCGATTCAGCGTTCTCTGGAAGAAGTTGCTAAGCCGTCTATTCTTTTTACAAAGATACGAGCGAATACTATGTTGATTTAGCGGGATATTCTCTTTTTGAGACAGAGGAAATAAGATTTTTGCACATGCTCGAAAATAATGTAGTGAAGTCAAAAGCTGAAATTGTATGAGCTGGAAGAATGCTTTGCCACGCTATTTCTGCTCGTAGTTTCTAAGTCAACAACTACGAATATTAAAGCAATTTATTCGTTGGAAAAGGTCTTTTCGAGGACAAGCAGCATTCGCTTTTATGATACTCATAAATGCGCATGTGTCTCGGCATTATTTTCAATTTTTAAAAGAAAAATTAAGTGAAATGAGGTGTAAATATTATGAGAAAACATTGTTTGAATGGGGCTTTAGTATTGGCAGGCTGGGTGCTACTACAAGGGGAAAATTTTGTATTCAGTTATGGATTTCAATCCCTTGGCTAGATGCTTCGTTGTGCTTGGATTTGCTTACTTTGCGATTGGAAAATTTTGAGAGGAAATTTATCGGTGGGGTTATTTTAGCATTATTTCCTTAATCGTTGCAAATAGTAGCTATCACTTTTTTGCCAATCTCATCTGGAACGATTTTCTTTCAGTAGGATTCTGGCTTCTATTGGTGATTAACCCGATTTTTCAAACCAAAACGGATTTAGAGTGTTTATCGTGGTTCAAATGCTCACCGCATTATAAATGGAGGATGCATTAATTTTTGGAAGTGGTACGCGCTACATCAATTCAGAAGATTTTCACTTTATGAAACGCTAGATTGCACCTTTGGAAACGCCACAGTTTACTTTTGACAATGCCACGATTAAAAAGCTGATTCCGCTACCTTTGATGTTGATGTATCTTTTGGGAATGCAACGTTATATGTGCCTAGTAATTGGCGTGTGGAGTTAGACGTAGACAATGCTTTTGGCACAGTAGCCAATCCCCTGTAACATCAATGAGAAGACAAGACCTCTATGTAAAGGAGATGTATCTTTCGGTCGTTTGGGAATTATCTATATTTAAGACGGATGGATTGGACTGCTCCTGCTACATTTTGAAATATAGAGAAAATAGTCTTGCAAAATCATAGAAATTGTGATAAAATTTACGGTATGGTATAAAACCCGTGAAACTAATCAGGAGGACAAGTATCAATGGCAAAAGTATGTTACTTTACAGGTCGCAAAAACTGTATCAGGAAATAGCAACTCTCACGCAATGAACCAAACAAAACGTACCGTGAAACCAAATCTTCAAAGGTGACAATCTTAGTTGATGGTAAACCCTAAGAAAGTTTGGGCTTCCAGCACGTGCCTAAACTGTGGCATAAAGTTGAACGCGTTTAATTTATGAAGAATCGGACCCTGGGGTCCTTTTTCTTTTGCACAAGAAAATAGATTTTTACGACAAGGAAAAATCTCAAACTATTGACTGAATCCTTTCTAATTATGTACTCTCTTTACAGTCCACGTGAAAATATGGTAAAATAAACTATAAAATACTTTTTGAGGTAGAAAACCTATGACTGTAAAAATCAATACAAAAGATGGTCAAATCGAGACTGACAGATGATGTCATTGTGACAATTGTTGGTGGAAGGCAACGCAAATTTTTGAGTGTTGTCGGAATGAGTAGTAAAAATGCTATTAAAGATACTTCCAAGCTTTATTAGGCAAAAGAAAAATTGCTCATGCGAAAAGGCGTTGAGTAAAAGACCACGGACGAATGCAGTAGCATTGCTGTTGATGTATACAGTTTTTGAGCTATGGTACAAGATCAGTGAAGTAGTTCATATTCAAGAACGTGAAATTCAGTCTTGAAAATCAGCTTGGAATTACTGCCGAAACAGTAAATGTCTATATCCAAAAATATTAAAGTTGTGAGGAGAATAATCGTGTCAAATATTACTACTAGTTTTATTTCAAGAAATGGTTGCAGTCTGCATCTACTCGTTTGAACAAACAGGCTGAATATGTCAATTCTTTAAATGTTTTTCCTGTCCAGACGGTGATACAGGTACGTATGAATGACCATTGAAAATGGGGCAAAAGGAAGTTACAGATAAATCCACTTTCTACCGTGTCGATGAAGTAGCTGGGATTTTTACAAAAGGTCTATTGATGAGCGCGTGGAAATTCTGGTTATCACTCAGCTGTTTCCGTGGTTTCTCAAAGTGTGAAAGAAAAGGAAGACTAGGACAAGATTTACCTGCTTGCAGTCTGGAGTGGAGTGGCTTACAAAGCTATGATGAAGCCAGTTGGAAAGAACGATGTGATGGTTTTCTCGTGGAGCTGCGAATTGGGCGAAGAAAAAGCAGAGATTAATGATGCATGTGAGGTCATGAGCAGCTTTTGATAGTGCTAAGGTAGCCTACTAAAACACCAGACATGCTTCCGGTCTTAAAGAAGTTGTTGTGGACTCTGGTGGTCAAGGTCTTGTTTTCATTTATAGAGGCTTTTTGTCAGCATTGACGTGGCGAATACGTGCACCTGACTGAAGAATTTCGCAACGCCTGCAACTATGACAGAAATGATCAGTGCAGAACACCAGCTGCAGCTAGTAGTCGTGGCAACAGAAGACATCAAATATGGCGTACGGAAAATCATGGTCGCTTTGAAAAGGTCCAGCATGAGGAATTTGTCATGATGAATTCCGCAACTATTTGAATAACTGACTCACTTCTTGATCGTAAAGTGATGATGAAATCGTAAAAAGTTCATGTTTTACACGGAAGACCTGGTCCATGCAAGAAAGGATTGAAATACGGAAGCCTTGTCAAGGTCCAAAGAGTAGATAATATGCAATCAGCACGAAGCGAGGTTGAAGAAGAGAACGTGAAAATAGCCAGCAACAGAAGAAAAAGTAATATGCAGTTGTGTGTTGCAGGAGAAAGATTGTCAGATATCTGGCACAAGGTGTGGACTATATCAGCCCTGCGTAAGAACGATGAATCCTTCCAGAAGATTTCATCAAGGGTTGAACATGTAATGCTCGTTCATCATTATTCTGCCAAAAAGCTATATCTGGCGGCGCAATCGGCGGCTGGCGATAGAACAAATCGCCAAGCTGTGGTGAGTTGAAACAGAACGATTCCAGCAAGGTTTGACTTCAAACGTTAGCTTTTGACCAAGCAAATCCATTAGAAGACAAACCAGGCGATCGTATGACGGCCGCCTGCTGATGTTGTCCAGTGGTAGTGTGAGCGACAGCTGTTCCACAGTGATACAACGATTGATGGTCTTGAAATTCATGAAATGATAACCTTTGGTATGGTGGATGGAAAACAAATTGTTGTTCTAATCCAGACATGTTGATGACATTGAATGAAACTTTTAGCAAAATGCTAGATGTGATAGTGAGATGTAACGATTATCGGTGAAGATGTCAGTGAAGACTTGGCTAATGAACTAGCGCAAGATATTACTGAAAAATTTGAAGATGTGAAGTAGAAATACATAATGGCGGACAGCCAGTTTATCCATACCTTTTTAGTGTTGAATAAAACAGAAGAATTATTGCGAAGGGCGACTCGATGGAGTCGTCTTTTTATGACATTTGTCATGTTGAGCGATGACAAAATCATCTAGTGGCGATAAAAGAGTTGAGATATAATGAAAGTAACAAGAGAAATGTAGAGTTATAAACCAAGTCTACAACCTGTTTTATTCTTCTTGCTGCAGTAACTTTTGTGGTAATCTAATCGTTGACCAGAAACTTCCTGAGCCGCTAATTGCTAGGACTTCTGTATGTGTTGCATTTCCACCAATAAAAATAATGAGGAGAAAAAGATGAAGCTGATTGAGGTGAACCGTTTTATCTAAAAGATTCGTGGGAAAGAAATTTTGAAAGATATCTCTTTTACTATTAACGAGGAGAATGTGTGGCGTTGATTGGTCCAAATGGAGCTGGAAAACCACGCTCATGGATTGTTTGCTAGGTGATAAGTTTCTTACAAGTGGGCAGGCTAGTGATTTCGAGGTTAAAGCCAACAGATGAGCAATTAAAAGCAGATTGTTGCCATTTTACCACAAGAAAATACAGTTGTGCGAGATTTGAAGGTAAAAGAACTACTGAACTTTTCAAAGTATTTACCCACGTGGTTAACTAATCAAAGTTGATGCCCTTTTTGACATTTACGGATAAGCAAAAAGATCAGCTAGCCAGCAAATTATCTGGTGGGCAAAAACAGTTTGTTTCTTTTATTTTAGCTCTTATTGCCCGACCTAAAATTCTCTTTTTAGATGAGCCGACTTCTGCTATGGATACTTCCACTCGGCAGCATTTTTGGGGAAATTGTGTGGATGAATTGAGCAAAAGGGTGTGACCATTATTTACTCTTCTCACTATATTGAGGAAGTGGAGCAGTACAGCAGATCGGATTTGTGTTTTGCATAAGGGTGAATTGATTCGTGATACGACGCCTTACGCTATGCGCAGCGAAGAACAAGAAAAACACTTTACTATTCCGCTTTCTTACCAAGCTATTTTTGGAAAGGTTACCTGAAGTGACCGAAATTGAAATCAAGCAAAATGCTCTCTCCTTTGCAACTAGAAAGGCTGGTCAAGTGTGGCAAGTCTTGGTAGAGAATGGTTTAGTAGATTGAGGAAGTAGAAGTTGCGCAACCGGACACTATTGGATAGTATTTTTGAGACAACGCAAGAGTAAAAGGAGATGTATCATAGAAAATATGAGAAGTTTAATGAAGGTTGAATTGATTTTAATGAAGCGCCAAGCGGCTTATTATCTATTGTCATTGGATTGCCTAGTAGTCTTTTATCTGATTTTCTCAGGTATGATGTCTGGGAGTGCCACCTCACACTTGTACTCCAAACCTATCTCTCTTTTCTATGACAGTTTTAGTATTATGTCCAGTGCTTTCTTTAGTATTCCAAGTACCTGTGCAGTCTGAGTAAAACTAATAATTGGCAAAATGCTTCAACACTCACCTGTTTCTATGATAGAATATATATCCAAACTTTCAGGCTACTGACTTTCCTTCTTTCCATAGTCGTTGTATTTTCTGTGGACATTTTGTTCGTGGAGTCAATCTTCCTGCAATGGATTGGTTAATCATCGCCCTAATTATTTTTGTTTGGAAGCCTGGTTTTCATTGCTATGGGAGTACTAATGAGTTTTGCTTCCAGCGCTCAGCTTATTCGTCTGTTGTGAATATTGCCCATATGGTGTGACAGTCCGGTGGTCTTTGGTTTCCTTTGACCATGTTTCCAAAATGGTCCAATCAATCGGTAGTTGACTCCTAGTTATCAACTCTATGCAGATTGTATCTTCTTTTATTTGGAACATCGGAGTTTAATGCCATTGCAGCACTGATTGTTCTGGTTTACACTAGTTGGTGTCAGCCTTTAGTGGTTCTTCAACTCAAAAACGGATTGAGGGTAAATAATTTATGTGAAAAACTATATTCTACTATCTGTTTCATATTGCTTAGTATTGTTTTTCCAATAGCGGGGTCATCGCAGGGACTACTGCTTTGCTCTTGTTGTGACAGCATTTTTATCGGAGCTTATTACAATCTTCTACTCGATAATCATCCGTTTCACCAGCTGTCTGGTGGATAATGATTGCCCTTTGCATATAGTTCTATTTGTGTTAAATCCAAGTTCTTGTTTGGTACATCTTTTATCTATCAAATCTACTAATCTATCACTTTAATGAAATTCCATTTTAAATCTTTGGCGCTTTTGGACCTGCCTTTACAGCCAATCATTCTGTCTATTTTTCTAAACTGAGTGATTTATCCTATCTGATATTTTTGCTCGTGACCTTTATCTTTGTGGATTTACTCACATTCGATTGTATCGCATGCAGGTGGCTGAATTGCTTCAGGAGGAAAAAGAAAGCAGAGAATGCTCAACTCAATCTGTTTCTAGCTGAAAAATGAGCGCAATCGTATTGGACGAGACCTACACGATAGTCTCAGGACATGCATTTGCTATGCTCAGTGTCAGAGACAGACATTAGCAACAGTTTCTTCAAATGAAATCTTATGAGAAAGCTGGTAAAGAATTGCAGGGAGATGCATGAAATTAGCAAGCAGTCTATGGCAGATGTGCGACGGATTATTGATAATCTAAAAACACTGAACCTTGGATGAGGAGTTAGTGACTATTCAGGCTATGCTGGAAATGAGTGGAATTCGGGTACTAGTACAGCATCAACTCCAATATTACTAGCATCGCACCGAATATTCAATCAAGTTTAAGTATGGTTTTACTAGAATTAGTAACGAATATCATCAAGCATGCTCCAAGCAAGCAGTTGCCAAATTCATCTGTATTGATAGGTTAATAGCAGATGTTGAGATATCAGGAAAGGTTTCAAATTGCCCACAGGAAAAGAGTTGCATTCTATTCAGAGCGTGTGGAATCATTGTCTGGACAAGTAGAGATTTTAGCTGCTAAGCCAACTAAGATTCAGTCAAACTACCAATGGAGGATACAAATGAAATTGTTAGTTGCCGAAGATCAAAGCATGCTAAGAGATGCTCTGTGCCAATTGCTAGAACTGCAATCAGACGTGGAAACGGTTCATCAGGCTTCTAATGGGCAGGAGGCAATGACTCTGTTGCAATCTCAAAAGATAGATGTGGCTATTTTAGATGTGGAAATGCCTAAGCAAACAGGTTTAGATGTGTTGGAATGGGTTTAAGGAGAAGCAGCCAACTGTCAAAGCTGTCATTGTCACATTTAAAACGACCTGAGTTACTTTTGAGCGAGCGATTAAAGCAGATGTAGATGCTTATGTCATAAAAAGAACGCAGTATAGCCGACCTTATGAAAACGATTCATACTGTGTTAGGCGGAAAAAGAATATTCTCCTGAGTTGATGGAAGTCATGATGACAAGTAAAAATCCCTTGTCCAATCAAGAAATTTTGGTTTTGCAAGCGGCAGCAAGAGGTCTGTCTAGCAAAGAAATCGCTCAAAAGCTTTATCTGTCAAATGGTACCGTTCGTAATTATATGTCAAGCATTCTAACGAAATTAGCAGCGGAAAACTCGATTGGGATGGTCTCGAATTGCGCAAAAATGGTTGGATCTAAACTAGATATTGTGAGATATTGAAGAGAAATTTAACATAGTGATTTAACTAGTTTTTATCGCTTTTTGTTTGATAAACTCTTATAAGTATGCTATAATTTTGAAAAAGAAGATAGGAGTTTCATATTATGCTATTTTTAATAGTGCCAATTATTATTGCATCGTGCTGTTTCATCATTCTTTTTAGCTCGTTGTATGTCGTTCGTCAACAGTCTGTAGCGATTATAGAACGTTTTGGGAAATATCAAAAGCATTAGTAATAGTGGAATTCATTTGCGTTTTCACATTGGTATTGATCATATCGCAGCGCGTGTGCAATGTGCGCCTCTTGCAAAGTGAGATTGTGGTTTGAAACGAAGGCCAGCAAGATAATGTATTTGTCATGATGAATGTTGCTACACAATACCGTGTTAATGAAAATAACGTAACAGATGCTTACTATAAATTGATTCGTCCAGAAGCTCCAAATCAAATCTTATATTGAAGATGCTTTGCGCTCATCTGTTCTCTAAATTGACATTGATGAGATTGTTTGAAAAGATGAAATTGCACTTGAAGTACAAAACAGTAGTATGAAGAAATGTCTACTTACGGTTATATCATCGTAAAAACCTTAATTACCAAGGTTGAGTCGACGCAGAAGTCCAATCAATAGAACAGAGATTAACGCTGCCCAACGGACAATGTTGTTGTCAAGAACTGGCTGAAGCTGATAAAATTAAAATTGTAACTGCCACAGCAGAAGCGGAAAAAGACCGCCTTCATGGGGATAGGATTGCATGAGCAACGGAAAGCGATTGTGGATGGTTTGGCAGATTCTATCAAAGAGTTGAAAGGTGCGAATGTTGAATTGGAAGAAGAACAAATCATGTCCATTCTTTAGCTAACCAATACCTTGACACGTTGAGACAATTTTTGCAGACAATAGGGAAATAATACAATTTTCCTACTCAGCAAATCCTGACGGAGTGGAAAGTATCCAGAACACAAATATTATCAGCACTTAAAGCTAAATAAAAGAATATTCTGAATTGCTTTATTCATCAAAATAGGCATCCTTTTCCGTTGACTAAAACAAACAAAACCCTTTACAATATTTATTTAGAAATAATATAGGAGGAGAAATGGCTAAATCTAACTTGAAAAAGTAGAATCAGTTGTTAGCTGGGTTCGTGATAAGAAAATCACGGGTTATCGCATCAGTAAAGAAACGAACGCTCGTGAAAATGTCTATCATTGCCTTGCTCAAGGACGTGCTAAAGTGAAAAATATTTCATTTGAAACCGCTCTTGGATTGATTGATTTTACGATAAAAACCACGAAAAAGTTTGAAAACTAATCGTTGTATTTTTAGCAGGCTATCAGCCTGCTTTTTCTGTTTGCGATTGTAAAATAGTATGCATTTTATAGGGAAATAACAAATAATTATAAAGCAGAAAGTTTATTTATTCGTTACCTATCTAATTTTCTAAAAATGAATATTTTTACAGAAAAATGATAAACCGCTTTCACAATACAATCTATTTTAAAAATATTCTTAAAAATTAGAGTTTTATTTTTAACAAGAAAATGTTCTGAAATGAATGTGTATTCAAACATTCTGTTTTGTTTGAATAAAAATTAGTTTTTTCAATTGACTCTTAAATATTTTCCGAAGAGAAAATAAAGACGAGACTGGGACAAAAAGTCCTTAACCTCGTCAGATTTTTATGAGTTTCTGCAAAAGTCTCAGTGGTGAGTGGTTTGCTATGCGGTTGATAAATCAACCTTTACAGCCCTACTCACTGTGCGGGTGGGGGTGGCGACAAAATCAAATTTCTTCGAAATTACCGATTTTTCGTCCCACTCCCGTCGGTTGTGGATTATCGTGGGCACGTTTGTAAAATTCTCTGTGCGATTCTTTCTTAGGGTGAGTAAAAATGTCTTCGAGGTTGCTTCTTCAGCAATGATGCTTTGTCCATGAAAATGACACGATTGGAGACATCACGCGCAAACTCCATCTCGTGCGTGACAACAATCATGGTTAAGCCCTCTTGAGCAAGGTCTTTCATTATTCTCAGCACTTCGCACGACCATTTTCAGGGTCAAGCGCTGAGGTTGGCTCGTCAAATAAAATGGCATCTGGGTTCATGGATAAGGCGTGCAGCCAGTACCCTGTTGCTTTTTGTCCTCCAGAGAGTTGTTTTTGGTTTTGGCTTGCCAGTAAGGTTGCCCCATGCCAACTTTTTTCAAGATTTTCTTTTAGGATCGTATCTGCTCGTTCTCGCTTGAGAAACAGTTGTTTGTGCGACAATGGTATTTTCAAGAACATTAAGGTTTTCAAAAAGGTTAAAGCTTTTGGAAACACCATACCGAGTTTTCACGGTAATGAGTGAGGTTATAGTTTTCTTCTAGTCACATTTTCACCACGATAGAAGGATTTCTCCTCCACTTGGCTCTTTCAAGGAGATTGATAGAGCTAAGAAAGTAGATTTTTCCACTACCAGAGCTTCTGATGATAGAAATGACTTGCCGGAGTGGACAGTGAGAGAAATGTCTTTTTAAGACTTCATTTTGTCCGTAGGATTTTTAAGATGCTTGATTTCTAAAATGGTATCGCTCATGCCTTACTCCTTTCGTTTTGCATTTGATTAGCGCCCGTTGTGTAATCATCTGCTGTCAAAACGCCGTTCTACATAGCGGAGAATGCGTGTTACCGTAAAATGTTAGGATCAAGTAGATTACGGCAATAATCGTAAAGGTTTGGAAATATTGGTAAGTTTGGTGGCAATAGTATTTCCTGAGAAATCAAAAGTTCAACAACGGAGAGGGCTATCTCAGTACGGAAGTATCTTTTGATATTGATGACAAATTCATTCCCTGTAGCAGGTAGAATATTGCGCACGACTTGAGGAAGGACAACTTTGCATGGTTTGGCTATGTGTCATTCCCAGAGCAGTTGCGTCTTCAAATTGCCCTTATCAACAGCAAAGATTCCTCCGCGGACAATTTCACTCATATAAGCACCCGTGTTAATGGAAACGATAAAGATGGCTGCGATTGTACGATCAATGGAAACTCCAAATGCCTGTGCTGTTCCGTAGTAAAATAACCATAGATTGAACAATCATAGGTGTTCCACGGAAAAATTTCGATGTAGACATTCAGGAACCAACTGAATAAAGTTTGTAAAAGAGCGAGAGCTTTATTTTTGGCTGTAGGAGCGGTGGTAAACACCGATTAGAGACCAATGATGAGCCCTGCAGTGTACCAGTAATGGAAATGAGAGGTTAGCCAGCTCATGCAGAAATTGGGTACCAGTTGTCTTTTCAGAATCTTTGTCACTTGTCCAAAGAAAGTAGTTTTATCTTTGCTGGCGTCAGTGTCAACAGGTTGGTTTTGAATCATCTTGTCCATTAAAGCGACTTGGTCTTTGGCGCTGATTTTAGTGATAGCAGCATTGACTTGTTCTAGAAGCTTGTCGTTTTTGCGCATTCCGATTGCAAAATCGTAGCATCCTCTTCATTAACATCAAAACCTTTTTGAACTGAATCATTTTAAATTTCGAGTTGGTAGACTCTGCTGCTGAGAGCTTCGACGCTCAGAGATGTAGTCATCTACTCCTGACTCAAGTGCTTGGCGCATTTGAGCGAAGTCGCCCATTGCAGTTTCTTGCTTAGCGCCCTGTCAGTTGGGAAATCAAATTGTAGAGGTAGACACCTTGTTGAGAGGTGATTTTTATACTCCTTTGAAGTCCTTCAACGTTTTTGCATTAGCATAAGCCCCGTCTTTGTTGACCAGTACTACAGGCTCACTGGTATAATAACTATTGGAAAATGCGATTTTTCCTTTTTCCGCTCAGCAGTCGGACTCATTCCAGCGACAATCATATCTAGTTTACCTGATGTCAATGCAGGAATCAATCCATTCCAAGAAGTTTTGACCACTAACGTGCCCAATGCTTTTGCGACTTGTTTGGCGATTTGGACGTCATAACCATTGGCATATTGGTTGGTGCCCTTCGATTTTGACGGCACCATTTTTATCATCTTGCGTCCAGTTGAACGGTGCATAAGCCGCTTCCATTCCGATTCGCAAGTATTCATCGAGCTGAGCTCTACTTTGCAAATCCGAAACTAAGCAGCAGAAGTGCAAATAGAGATAAGAATAATTTCTTCATATTTTCTCCTCATCTAAAAAAGCTTCCTTTCATTGTACCGAAATGACATGTTTTCAATATTGGGAAACCCTCACTTGAAAAATGGTATAATAAAAGACAATCAATATAAGGAGATTACTAGATGAAAAAGTGGAGCATCATAATTTTTCTCATGTTTGCTCTTCAGTCAACGAGTCTTGGCGGTGAGTTATGATATCGAGATCCTACAAAAGGGAATTTGCAGCTCATTCTGATAATACAGCGACTTTTATTGAAATAGTCACTACCATTTCTCCAGTAACTATAATGGACAAATCATTTCACTTTTGGGGACATCAGGTAACATGCCTCTAGGATTTGATGTAAAGGAAAACCAAGTTTTTCTGGCTTTGAGAAATGGACAGCTTAAGAATGATATTACTGCTGTTCAAGATTACATTGCAGGTGGCTATAAATATAAAATTTATAATGCTGGAAGCAAAGGAGATCGTGTGACTATTGCGGTTACGTGGAAACTGAAAAATATGCTGTTTGTCCACAATGACATCGTGGAGTTGCACTGATTCCGATTAGTAACTGGGATAAGAAGTTAAACAATGTGGAGTTTCGGGTTTCAGTCCCGAAAGTTCTCAACAGAGACAGAATTGTATGCTCATCACAGGTTATTTTTGATGAAGCCAGCTCAGGTGACGCATTCTGAGGGAACACTTACTTTATTCATACGTGGGCAATATTTGTAAAGGACTAGAATTTCATGCATATTGGGATCGATCATTAATGACGGTTCCTGAAAATAGCTTGGCTATCACAAATCAGAATCGATTGCAAGAGTTTCGTCAAGTTGAAAAGGAAGTTGCTACCAGTACATATCAGAGATTAGTGGACTGGGACTTACCACTTGCTTTTGTGCTAGTTGGTCTGATTAGTCTAACTTTTTATACTCTTTCAGTTCGCTATAAAACCCCGTGTAACGTGTTCCTAAGCGTGCTCGTCTATACGAAATACTGCAAGATTTGCCACCAATGGTCATCGCTTCCAATGTTTATTCAGTAGATTTGACAGAGCTGGATCCAACGGAGAAGCAAGCAACGTCTTTTGAAATTTGAAAAATCTTGTCAAGCCACTTTGCTAGATTTGATTGACAGAGGGAATCTTATTTTTACAGATGATATGAAACAACCAAAATTACAAAGAGTGACAGATAAGGGTTTAGCTGATTTTGAAAAGAATTTTTAAAAATGGCTCTGGGAAACAAATAAGCAGTTACTTGTGCAGAAAAAATTTGTTTTCAGATTTTAAAAATTGACGATAAGATATATAATAGTGGCGAGAAAGCTGTTCGTAGCGCGGGCAATAGAGTGAGAAAAACTATTAAAATGCTATTTAAAAACTTATTACAGAAAATATACATGAAATTATTGAGCGTGAGCAATTACCCAAATAATTATCGCCCTGTTGCTAAAAAAAGGAGCTCTTGTGTTTATATCTTCAATGCTCCTTATGAATCTTATTGTGTTTTGCTCTCTTGGCATCTTAGCTTGATTTTCTTGGAGTATGGACTCGTATTTTTATCAATTTGTAGTTAGCTATGTCATTGCCGGCGGGATGCTGTATTACCTTTTGAGAAAATGCAAAATGGTGAAGCGTGATGGCGTCTTAAATGAAGAACGGGCAGAAACCATTATTACTGGAAGAGTTTTGCTAATATGCTGCATGAGATTGCTCATTTAAAGGATACAGAAGTAGAGGGAGTGATTTTTGTGGAACAGATTATTGGTTTATGCTGCTATGTTTAATTGTGCAGATAAGGTGACTAAGACGATGAAACTCACGCAAAATCACAATTGATAATCCATCAATGAATGCTTTTTGTTTATCAGGATATGGTGTATGATTTCCATGCGAGCTCACATGCTTTTTGTTGGCTATGGGGCAGCAGCTAATTCGGCTAGCAGTTTCTCTGTTTCATCAGGTGGAAGTAGCGGTGGCGGCTTCTCTGGTGGTGGTGGAGGCGGAGGCGGAGGTGCTTTTAAAAGTGCCTCTATTCTCTCACTTGAAATTATGCTATAATGAAACAAATCAACCTTAGGAGAAGAAAAATGTTTATCATTGAAATTTTAAAATCCATCATCTTTGGGATATGGAAGGAATTACAGAGTGGTTGCCTATTTCTAGCACAGGTCACTTGATTTTTGATACAGAGTTTATCAAGTATAAAAATCAGAATGCTGCCTTTATGGAAATGTTCAATGTCGTTATCCAATTAGAGCGATTTTTGGCGGTGTGTGATTATTTTGATAAATTAAACCCGTTTAAACCGGGTAAAGACAGCGCGTGAAGTTCAAAAATATGTGCAATTGTGCAGTAAAAGTAGTGATTGCAGCTGCATGCTGCTATTATTGGCTTACCTTTTGGATGATTGGTTTGATGCTCATTTTTATAACTTCATTTCTATGCTTTGTATGTTAATAATTTATGGTGTTGCCTTTATTTTGTTAGAAAAACGCAATAAAACTGTGGAACCTGCAATCACCAATTTGGATCGCTTGCCTTATAAAACAGCGCTTTACATTGGGCTATTTCGAGTATTGTCACTCTTTTCCCGGTACTAGTCGCTCTGGAGCAACCATTGCTAGGAGGGCTTTTTAAATGGTACTAGTCGTTCCGTGGTGACAGAGTTCACGCTTCTTCTTAGGATTCCTGTCGTGTTTGGTGCCAGTGGTTGGAAGATTTTTGAAATTTATTATCGCGGAAACACACTTGGATTTGGGGCAATTCTTCTTGCTGTTTGTAGCAATGGGCGTTGCGTTCGGGGTCAGTCTCTGTGTGATTCGTTTCTTGACGGATTATGTGAAAAGCACGACTTCACAATCTTTGGGAAATACCGTATTGGACTTGGTGTCTTGCTTTATCATTTACAGTATTTTTAAAGCTATTTTCATATACAAAAACTCAGCAGATATTGTTGAGTTTTTATTGACAAAGAAGACAAAAGGCTATCTATTTTTGTAAAAATCCGAAATTTTAGTATAATGGAAAGACTAGGAGTATGAGGTAATGCGATGGAAATGAAGCAAATTAGTGATACAACGATTAAGATCACGATAAAATTAGAGGATTTAGAAGAACGTAGGATGGAAATGGCAGATTTTCTTGTTCCACAAGAAAAACAGAAGAGTTTTTCTATGCAATTTTTAGATGAGTTGAAATGCCAGAGAGCTTTTTGGATAGCGGCATGCTCAGTTTTCGTGTGACACCAAAAGCCCGACCGATTGGATGTCTTTGTCACCAAGTCTAAGATTGATAAGAATCTGAACTCGATGATTTGGCAGATTTGCCAGATGTAGAAGAGCTGTCTCAAATGTCTCCAGATGAATTTTTAAAGACATTAGATATTTTTGAGAAAAGCAAAAGACGATATTGAAGCTGTTCGGTCTTTTTGAAACGGCGGAAGCAGACGATACACTAAAGCACTCTGATATGGAAGAACAAGATGAAAATAGTGACGAGCTCACACAAAAATATATCTATTACATTTTGAAATTTTTCCAGCCTGAAAGAAGCGATTGTTTTTCCTAAGACAGTAGATTATACTGTCAACACTTCGGAGTTGTACAAAATGGACGACCACTATTATTTGACAATCTTGGTTGATATTGAAGGGCATCCCTAAGCGTTGATCCAGCTTGACTTCTGGGCTTCTATGCGTGAACATGCAGACGACAGATGTGACAAGACTGTTTTACAAGAGCATGGTTATTTATTGCTTGTCAACGAGGCGGTTGCCAGTCTTAAAAAGGTTAAATGCTTTAGTGATTCCTTCCCTTAAAAATTCATTTTGGTGTTGCTTTGGAACCTTTTCATTGGTGTGATTCTCACACCTTTGGTGCGTCTATTAGCATTTAAGATAGGCGCAGTTGATTATCCAAATGCTCGGAGGATCAATAAAAAACCGATGCCAAGCAGTGGCGGTTTAGCCATTGTCATTGCTTTTTCGGTTGCTACGCTTGTTTTTATGCCGATGATTGTGACGGCGACCTTTCATGGAAAAAGTTATTTTGATTATATTTTGACCTGTTGTCTTAGGGGAGGCGGAATCATTGCTCTGACAGGATTGATTGACGATGTAAAAGAGTTGAAGCCCTTAGCCAAGATGTCAGGAATTGTGTTAGCTGCCAGTTTGATTTGGCTATTGACGGATTTCCGTTTGAATCATTTTAAAATTCCTTTTGGTGGGCCGCTGCTGCACTTTGCTCCTTGGTTGTCTTTCATCTTAACCGTTATCTGGATTATTTCGATTACCAATGCTGTTAATTTGATTGACGGTTGGACGGATTAGTGAGTGGCGTATCCATTATTTCGCTGGTGACAATAGGGGATTGTTTCACTTTTTCTTGCCAGATCACAATGTTTTTCTAACCTTAACTATTTTCGTCTTGGTCATGTCTATTGCAGGCTTTTTTCCTTATAATTATCATCCAGCTATTATTTATCTAGGAGATACAGGAGCGCTGTTTATCGGTTTTCATGATTGCGTTTTATCACTTCAAGGTTTGAGAATGCGACAGCTGTCGCTGTGATTACTCTGATGATTATTCTGGGGTGCTGATTACAGATACCTTTTTAGCGATTGTGCGTCGAACTTTATCTGGGCAAAAGTTTTACACACCAGACAAGCGACATCTTCATCATCGGCTGTTATCCTGGGCTTAACACATCGTGGACAGATCCCTGGTTATTTATGGCATTTCTATGATTTTTGCCATGATTTCTCTTTGCTAAATGTTTCGAGCCGTATCGTGGACACTGTTAATTATTGGACTACTTTTTGGAGTGGAACTTTTGGTAGAACCACTGGTGTTCTGGGTCCAAATCGAACACCGCTCACTCAATATCCTTTCTGTTTTATCGGAAATTCTGCTTATCGGAAGAAATCCGAACAAAGTTCAGAAATAGAAAAAGAAGTAGACTCGCACTTAAACAAAATAAAAGCCTTTTTGGCTGCTATACTTATAAGGTAAAATGAATGGTTACAAAGAAAGGAGAAGTTTGCCATGTCTGTGTTAGGAAATCAAAGACCTCCATGTAGAAATTGGAAGGAAAGAAAAATCTTAAAGGAGTCAATCTGACTCTAAACAGGAGAAATTGCCGCCATTATGGGTCCAAATGGGACAGGGAAATCCACCTTATCAGCAGCGATTATGAAATCCAAATTATGAGGTAAACCAAAGGAGAAGTTCTCTTTGACGGTGTCAATATTTTAGAACTGGATGTGGACGAACGAGCTCGCATGGGGCTTTTTCCTTTATGTGCGTACCCAAGTGAAATTCGGTATTACCAATGCAGAATTTTGCGTGCAGCCATAGAGATGCAGGTAAAGAAGATGATGAAAAATCTCGTCCGTGATTTTATCATGAAATTGGACGAAAAATGGAACTGCTCAATATGAAAGAAGAAATGGCAGAGCGTTATCTAAACGAAGCGTTTTCTGGCGGTGAAAAGAAACGTAATGAAATCTTGCAGTTGTTGATGTTGGAACCAACCTTTGCGTGCTACTGGGACGAAATTGACTCTGGACTGAATATTGATGCACTCGAAAGTGGTGTCTAAGGGCGTCAATGCTATGCGTGGTGAACATTTTGGTGCTATGATTAGTACGCACTATCAACGTCTGTTGAATTATATTACGCCTGATGTGGTCCATATCATGATGGATGGGCGTGATAGTTGCTTCTGGTGGTCCGAATTATTGTTCGTTTTGGAGCAGGAAGGTTATGCCAAATTGACTGAAGAACTTGGTTTTGATTACCAAGAAGAAGTCTAGTCAACCTTTCTTTTTACTTAGAAAAAGATAGGAGAATGAAATGACAAAAGAAACCATTAAACATTTTCCACAAATGCATGCGGAGCCTGAGTGGTTGGCAAATCTCCGTCAAGCTGCCTTTTGATAAAATAGATAAGTTGAACTGCCTGTTATTGAGCGGGTGAAATTTCACCGCTGGAATTTTGGGAGACGGCACGCTGTCAGAAAGTGAGGTTCTTGCAAATGTGCCTGATTTTACAGCACTGAATGATCGATTTGACATTGGTTCAGGTTGGAACACAGACTGTTTTAGATGCAGTGCCAGCTGAACTAACGGAGCAAGGAGTTATCTTTACAGACTTTTACACTGCTCTTGAGGAAATTCGAAAATCATGGAAAGTAGTTTTATGTCTTCAGTTAAATATGATGAAGATGGCGTACAGCCCTACCATACAGCTTATTTCAATAGTGGAGCAGTGTCTATATTCCAGATAATGTTGAAATCAGTCAACCCATTGGAGGTATTTTTACCAAGACAGTAAAAGTGATGCACCATTTAATAGCACATTCTAATTATTGCAGGAAACACCCAAGTTTACCTATTTAGAGCGTCTGGAGACCCTATGGTTTCTGGGACCGTTCCCGTGACTGCTAATATTACGGTGGAAGTGATTGCACAGGCTGGTGCTCAGATTAAGTTCTCAGCTATTGACCGTCTGGGGAAAATGTGACAGCTTATATCAGTCGTCAGGGGCAAGTTGGACGATGATTCAACGATTGACTGGGCAATCAGGGTCATGAATCAAGGCAATGATTGCTGATTTTGACAGTGACGTGTCTGGTCGTGGCAATGGGATATGAAAAGTTGTGGCTCTCTCTCGTGGTAAGCAAATACAAGGGATTGACAGTCGCGTCACCAATTACGGCTGCAATCGATCGGCAATATCCTCCAACATGGAGTGATTTTTGGAAAAGGGAACGTTGACTTTTAACGGAATTGGTCCACATTATCAAGGGAGCTAAGGGGCAGATGCGCAACAGGAAAGTCGAGTGCTCATGTTGTCTGACAAAGCACGTTCAGATGCTAATCCTATTCTTTTGATTGATGAAAATGATGTCACAGCAGGGCATGCGGCTTCTAGTGGTCAGGTAGATCCAGAAGATAGGTACTATCTCATGAGTCGGGGACTGGATACAGGCAACAGCAGAACGATTGTCGTGCGTGGATTCTTAGGCTCTGTTATCGTTGAAATTCAGTTAAAGAAGTCCGTGCTGAGATGATTGAAACTATTGATGAAATTTTTGGCTAAGAAATAAAAGATAGGAAAAAGAAATGTCTAAACTTGATGTAATCCTTCGGAGGATTTTTCAATTTTTGGATCAAATCGTCAATGATGAGCCCTTGGTTTATTTGGACAATGCGCTACAACCCAAAAGCCTACGCAGGTATTAGAGGCGATTGCAGCTTATTACGAAAAAGACAATGCCAATGTTCATCGTGGTGCTCACACACTAGCAGAACGGGCAACGGCAGCTTATGAAGCTGCACGGGAACGAGTGCGTTCCTTTATCCATGCGGCTTCGACGAAAGAAGTTCTCTTTACGAGAGGAACGACAACGGGACTCAATTGGGTAGCGCTGTTGTGCCGAAAGTGTCTTGCAGCCAGGCGACGAAGTGCTTATTTCCGTTATGGAGCACCATTCCAATACCATTCCTTGGCAGGAAGCCTGTAAGAAAAACAGGCGCTGATTGATTTATGCTTATCTGAAAGACGGTATGTTAGATCTCGCTGACTTTTCGGTCGAAAATTGACTGAAAAGACGCGATTTGTTGCTTTGGCGCATGTTTCTAATGTACTAGGTGGTGAATCCCATAAAAGAAATAGCAGAGTTAGTACACCAAGCAAATGCTCTTTTTAGTGGTGGACGGAGCTCAATCAGTTCCTCACATGAAGATTGATGTACAAGACTTGGACGTTGATTTCTTTTGCATTTTCAGGTCACAAGATGCTAGGTCCGACTGGTATCGAAAGTGTTCTCTATGGAAAGAAGAGCTACTTGAGCGAATGTCGCTCTGTCGAATTTGGTGGAAATGATTGATTTTTGTCTATGAACAAGAAGCGATCATGGAAAGAACTACCTGGAAGTTTGAAGCAGGCACACCCAATATAGCTGGATAGCTATAGGTCTAGCTGTCGCCATTGACTATCTGGACAAGATTGGAATGGAAACAGTTCATCAGTATGAGCAGGAATTGATAGCTTACGTATTTCCAAAAATTACAAGCTGTTGAGGGCTTACCATTTATGGTTCGGGAGGACTTGACTCAGCGGTCGGGTGTTATTTCTTTTAATCTAGCTGGGCTTCACCCTCATGATGTAGCAACAGCTCTGGACTATGAAGGCGTGGCTGTACGGGCTGGACATCACTGTGCTCAACCTTTGTTGAGTTACCTAGGAGTTGCAGCAACTGTTCGGGCTAGCTTTTATCTGTATAATACCAAAGCCGATTGCGATAAGCTCGTTGAAGCTTTACAGAAAACAAAAGGAGTTTTTCGATGGCACTTTCTAAATTAAATAGTCTTTATAAAAGCGAGTTGTGACGGACCATTCAGCTCACCCTCATCATCAAGGTCGATTGGAGGGCGTAGAACAAGTTAGTCTCAACAATCCTACGTGCGGTGATGTCATCAGCCTGTCGGTTCAATTTGATGAGCAGGGCATGATTGAAGATATTGCTTTTGTGAATTCTGACTGCAGTATTTCTACAGTTTCAGCCAGTATGATGACGGATGTAGTCCTAGGGAAGACGAAGGGTGAAGCGCTAGCTTTGGCAGAAATTTTTTCCCAAATGGTGCAAGGTAAGGACGATGAGCAGCAAAAGGAACTAGGAGACGCAGCTTTTTTAGCTGGGTGCTAAGTTCCCTCAACGCATCAAATGCTCAACCTAGGTTGGAACGCTCTAAAAAGGCGATTGAGGAAGCTGGAAATTCTGAAAAGTTGAGTAAATGAAGCTAAATATAAATAAGCTGAGACAAAAAGTGCTCAGCTTTCTTTGTTTATATCGTTAGCATTACAGACGCAGTAGCTAATTGCTCAAAGCACTGCGTTGAGGTTATGGATAGAGCTTGAAAAGCAAGTCTCAAGGCGATTCGCTTTTTCAAGCTTGGAAGAGTACTTTGACGAAAACTTTGTTTTCTTTTATCTGCCACTGACAGTCTCTCAGGCTGTTGAGCAGCCTTATGGGAATGAGACTACAAACTAAAAATTTTTGATTTTTGAGTTTTGTCACATTCCCAATTACTATTGAATGAGCTATACTATGTCTATATCAACTTTTACAGCCCATTTGTCATTGTTACATTTGCTTATTTCCAACCTCAAAAGGTTTTTCAAGTCTTTTCGAACTATGTGGAGATGAACGATGAAATCGCTTTCACTGAAATACTGATTTCTATTTCGCTCGTTTATAATTTTTCATTGACATATTTGTACGAATTCATTCCACCATGATTTGAGGAAGAAAAGGACGACCAATTTTTCTGCTGAAAGCATGGAAATAGTTGGTGGTTTCTTGTCAAGATAGCTTTTCCAATCAAATCATTATCAGCATAGGTCAATTTCCCAACAACGACACCTTCTTTTTAAAAGGAGTGGATAAACTGTTTTATCAGTTGAAAAATGGACAGTCGGTTTTTATGATTGTATCTCCGCACAATGGTGAGTTTTTCACCAGCAACAGCAGTGACTTCATCTTTTGCCCATTAATGATGCGAGCAGAGCTTTTATTGTAGGCTTCGCCTTTTTTCACAAGAGTTTTGGACTGTGAATTGCTGATAAATATAGGTCATAAATCTAGAGGTAGCTGTAAAGCGGGCATTCTCATCCTCATCTGCATGATCAACATTGAGGAGAACCGTAATCAAACGCATCCCTCTTTGCTGGATTGTTCCGACAAAGGAAGAGCCTTTATCAGAAGTTCCAGTCTTGAGCATCATCTTACTCCAGCTCGAAAGGCGGGCATATTTTTGAGCTGTGGTTGGACGATGTAAGCGTCATGCCTGCAAAGTTAGACGCTTTTTGGGTGATTTCTAGAACTTTGGGTAATCAAGGATTAAAACGCCGAGCAATAATTGCAACATCGTGGCGCTCTATTTTATTTTCTCTGTCTTTTTTCTGAACCAGGATAAATATGTTCTCTCCTAAAAACAGAATTATTCAGCCCAGAAGCATTAACGATAGTAGCATCTTTTGATTCCCCATTGCTGCAATTTCAGCTTTCATCAAGTCAACAAATTTTTCTCACTGCCAGCGACTTTTTCAGCTAAGGCAATTGCTGAGCTATTGGCACTTGCTATTAAAAAAGTTTCTAATAGTTCTTCGACAGTATATTTTCTAGCTTCCAAAAGGAACGTTACTGGCGTCTGGATTAACGGTTAGTTGATAAGGGTAGTCAGAAATATCTACTGAAGTTTGTAAAGTTAATTTTTCCTCGATGAATCGCTTCATAGACTAACTAGGCTGTTAGTAGTTTAGTAATAGAAGCAATTTCAACTGGCTGATAGCATCTTTTCATACAAAATTTTTTCCGGTTGCAACGTCAACTGCAATCATGCTAGCACCTACTTCAAAAGTTGTGCATAAAACCGTAGGAGCTAGGAAGATCAAGAGTCGTTACAAGAGTAATAATAAATCATGGTCATCCCTTTTTGTAAACTTATTATTATTGTACCATAAAATAAGGAGAGCTTTACAGAAAAGGAGGAAATAAGAAGAGAAAACATGATTCATTTTTATTATTTAAAGCAAGTTCTGGTATAATAGATAGGATAAGAGACGAATAGAGGAAAAACATGAAATTTACAGAATTTAAGTTTAAAGATTATATCCAAGAGGCACTCAAGGATTTGAACTTTGTTGAGGCGACAGAAGTTCAGGAAAACTCATTCCAGTTGTGCTTGCTGGTCGAGATTTGTGGGAGAGTCCAAAAACAGGTTCAGGGAAAACTACCTTTCTTGTTGCCGATTTTTCAAACGCTGAATGAAGATGCAGATAGTGTTCAGGTCGTTATTACAGCTCCTAGTCGTGAGTTGGCTAGGCAGATTTATCAGGCTGCACGCCAAATTGCTGCTTTTTCTGATAAGGAAATTCGAGTTGCTAACTATGTCGGTGGGACGGATAAAAACCGTCAGATTGGGAAATTGAGTTCCAGTCAACCACACATTGTCATTGGCACACCAGGACGCATTTATGATTTGGTCGAATCAGTGACTTAGCCATTCATAAGGCATACTTTTGTCGTTGATGAAGCAGATATGACGCTTGATATGGGATTTTTAGGACGGACGGATAAGATTGCGTCCAGTTTGCGGGAAGGATTTGCAATTTCTGGTCTTCTGCGACCATTCCGCAAAAATTGCAGCCATTTTTAAAAAATATCTATCTAACCCGGTCATTGAGCAAATCAAAACCAAAACGGTTATTTCAGATACCATTGAAAATTGGTGATTTCAACAAAAGGACGTGATAAGAATGCGCAGATTTATGAAATCACACAGCTCCTACAGCCTTATCTAGCTATGATTTTTGGTCAATACTAAGACACGAGCGGATGAATTGCATAGCTATTTGACAGCGCAAGGTCTCAAGGTGGCAAAAGATTCATGGGGATATTGCATCGCGGAGCGAAAAACGGATTATGAATCAGGTGAAGAACTCTAGATTTTTGAATACATTGTTGCGACAGATTTAGCTGCGCGGGAATTGATATTGAAGCGCAGTTAGTCATGTCATCATGATGCGATTCCGCAAGATTTGTCCTTCTTCGTTCACCGAGTGGGACGAACTGGCAGAAATGGTCTCATCAGAACAGCCATTACACTTTTTATCAACCGAGCGATGATTCAGATATTCGTGAGCTGGAAAATTGGGCATTCACTTCATTCCCAAGATGATTAAAACGGAGAATTTCAAGATACCTATGACCGCGATCGTCGTGCCAATCGTGAAAAACGCAGGAAAAATTGGATACGGAAATGATTGGTCTGGTTAAAAAGAAAAAGAAGAAAAATCAAACCGGGCTATAAGAAGAAAACTCAGTGGGCTGTCAATGAAAAACGTCGAAAAACGAAGCGAGCTGAAAATCGAGCACGCGGTCGTGCAGAAAAGAAAAAGCCAAACGTCAACAGTTTTAGTCTTAAAAATTTCTTTATCACTCCCCATAAATAAAACAATTATTCTTTAGAGAACGAATGTGATAGACTAGTCTTGCTAGTCTATTTTTATCGTAGCAAATAATTGGTAAAATATTGTGATAGAATTAGACATTATCGAGAAAGGAAGTTACTATGATTGTTAGCAACAGTGATTTTAGCCTCAATTGGTATCAAGAATTGGTTCAGAAGATTCCAGTGGACAGCTTTTTAGCTGGCGATCTGTGTTTGACGGACTACCCAGAATTATTGAAAAATTACCGACAACTTTGCTATTGACTTTGGGAGGAGCTTTTTTTGGCTTGATTTTGGCTCTCATTTTTGCTATTGTAAAAATCAACCGTGTGAAAGTTTTGTATCCTTTGCAGGCTCGTTAGTTTCTTGCGAGGACACCAGTGCTTGTTCAGCTCTATGCTGACTTATTATGGGATTCCTTTGCTTCAGCGCCATCAACTTGTGATTTGGAACGTACCTGAATATCAATGCTATTCCAGCACTATTTGCCATTGTAGCTTTTGCTTTTAATGAAGCGGCTTACGCTAGTGAAACCATTCGAGCGGCGATTTTGTCTGTTGATGCTGGAGAAATTGAAGCAGCGTAGTTTGGGGATGACAAACGGACAGGTTTACCGCCGTTATTATCCCCAATGCAGCTGTGGTTGCCACACCGACCTTGATTAACTCTTTGATTGGCTTGACCAAGGGAACTTCTCTGGCTTTTAGTGCAGGGGTTGATGAGATTTTTGCTCAAGCGCAGATTTTGGGTGGTGCAGATTACCGTTACTTTGAGCGCTTTTATCTCAGTTGCCTCTTGTCTATTGGGGCGTGAATATTGTGATTGAGGCACTTGGGCGGTTTATCGAAAAGAGAATGGCGATTGAAGCGCCTGATAATCTCAATCCACAAATACAGGCGAAAGGAGATGTTCGATAATGATTCGTATTTCAAATCTCAGCAAATCCTTTTCTGGACAAATGGTTTTAAACAATCTTAGTTTAGAGATTCAAAAAGGAGAAGTAGTTGCTTTAATTGGCTCATCTGGTGCGGGAAAATCTACTTTCTTACGCAGCTTGAATTATCTGGAACAGCCAGACAGCGGCACGATTGTCATTGATGATTTTTACTGTCGATTTTTCTAAGATTAGAAGGAAGAAATCCTAACCTTGCGACGAAAGTTAGCTATGGTGTTTCAGCAGTTTAATCTTTTTGAGCGCCGAACGGCTTTGGACAATGTCAAAGAGGCGTTTATTGGTTGTATTTCAGACCAAGAAGCGACGAATCTTGCCAAAGAAGAACTGGCAAAAGTTGGTCTGTCAGACCGTGAAAATCACTATCCACGTCATCTGTCAGGTGGACAAAACAACGTGTCGCTTTTAGCGCGTGCGTCAGATGAAGCCAGATGTTTTGCTTTTTAGACGAGCCAACATCAGCGCTGATCCTGAACTAGTAGGGGAAGTTGAAAAATCCATTGCAGATGCAGCTAAGGCTGGTCAGACTCATGATTTTAGTCAGCTATGACATGTCTTTTGTGTCTCAAGTGGCAGACAAGGTACTCTTTTAGATAAAGGGACACATCATTGAAATGGGTACTCAGATGAAATAATGAACCATCCTAAAGAAGAACGCACAAAAGAATGCCAGTTACAAACGGACATATATTTGATATAATAGAAAAAGAAGCCCAGTTGCTTTGCTAGTTGGGTTTATTTTTCAAGTTTGCGACATTTGTTTTGAATGCCTCAACAAAAATTAGGAATAGAGGAGTGACTATGCTGTCTCGAGTTTTTACTCTATTTGAGAGTTTGTTGATTACGGCACTATTGGTGGGGAGTTTTCTAGGATTATGGATTGGGCTTTCGTGCTGTTCGGCGTGTTGATAAAAACAATCAAAGATCGACAAGCTCATCTCGTATGATATGCTATTGATTGCAGTGATGACGATTCGATTTTATCCTTTTGCAATGATGGGGATCTGCTTATCTTCAGAGCATAATGTTTGAAAAAGAGCTTAATAACGTTAGAATAACAGTGATTACAATAAAGGAAGTAAATTTATGTACTTACTACACAATTATTATTTGGCTGGACCAGCAGGCATGACAGCTGCGCTTTATGCTGCTAGAAGTAATCTTTAAAGTGGCTCTTTTGGAACGTGGCATTCCAGGCGACAAATGAACAATACCTCAGATATTGAAAATTATCCCGGATATGCTAATATCAGTGGTCCAGAACTAGCCGAAAAATGTTTGAACCGCTCGAAAATTTGGGAGTGGAGCATTTGTTTGGCTCTGTTATCGAACACCAAGGAGCAATAAAAAGTCTTTACAGAAGATGAGATTTTTGAAAACCAAGACGCTTTATTATTGCGACTGAGCTGTTCATCGTCATCTAGGAGTTCGGTGAAGAAGAATTAAACAGCCGCGGGTGTCTTACTGTGCAGTCTGTGACGGGCCTTTTTCCGAGATGAAGATTTGCTTGTGGTCGGTGGAGGCGACTCTGCGGTGAAGAGGCTGTAGTTTTTGACTCGTTTTGCACAAAAACGGTGACGATTATTCATCGGCGCGATGAGTTGCGAGCCCAAAAGTTACTGCAAGAACGTGCATTTGCCAATGAAAAATTCATTTTATCTGGGATTCAGTTGTGGAGAAATCAAAGGTGACAAGCGCGTTAGCAGCGTTATGGTAGAGAATGTCAAAACGGGTGAAATATCTGAACATGAATTTGGCGGTGTCTTTATCTATGTTGGTTTAGATCCAGTTAGTGAGGTTTGTCAAAGATTTGGGCTATTACCAATGAAGCAGGCTGGATTGTAACCGATAATCATATGAAAACGGCTATTTCTGGCATCTATGCTATTGGAGATGTTCGCGAAAAGATCTTCGCTAAGTAACGACAGCTGTCGGTGACGGAGCGGTTGCAGGGCAAGAAGTCTACGAAGTATATCACAGAGAATTTTTTGAGAGAAATGCCAAAATCATCTTGAAAATTTTTGGTTCGTGGTCTCAGTACAAGAGCTTCTCAGCAGTCTCTCAGACTGTTTAGGTAGTGGATACGAAGTGTTTGACAAAGGTATTCTTTCGAACTTGTAAAGCGAATGCCTTTAGACTTTCATCAGCCTCAATTGTACTCTAAATTGCCTAAGGGTAATAGAGTTTCTCCAAACGTCACGATATAAACAAAGGAAGTTGAGCACTTGTCCCAGCTTCTTTTTGTTTAATAAAAAGCACAGTGATGCATTGGAGGATTAGAAAGGGATTCTGATTTGTTTAATTCTCGTGCCCTCATAAATGACTAGTGAAATTATCAGAATTGTGGTACAATGGAAAAGTTCATGAAAAAGGAGGCTTTCGTATGAGTGAAAAGAATTCTGAAAATAATAAGAATAAAATGGAACGTGGCTTAAAAATCGTCATGTCCAAATCATTGCTATTGCTGGGACAATTGGAACGGGTCTCTTTTGGGGAGCAGGACGTTCGATTAGTTTTGACAGGGCTATCTATTATCCCTCATTTACATGTTGACCGGCGTCTTTATGTACTTTTGATGATGCGGGCGATTGAGAGATGTTGTATTATGATCCAGACCAGCACACATTTATCAACTTCATTGCAAGTATCTTGGGAATGGCTAGGGATATTCGGTTGGTCCTATTGGATTTCCCTCATTTTTTATTGGTATGCAGAAATTACGGCAGTTGCACAGTACGTCCAATTTTGGTTTCCGACTTTACCAGCATGGTTGATTCAAATCGTCTTCCTTGTCGTTTTGAGTATGGTCAATCTGATTGCAGTCCGAGTCTTTGGTGAAGTTGAATTTTTGGTTTGCTATGGTTAAGATTGTAGCGATTATTGCTTTGATTGTGACAGCGATTTTTATGGTGTTGACAGGCTTTAAAACGCCCAATGGTATAGCTCAGCATCAGCAATATTAGTCAAAAATTTCCAATTATTTCCTAATGGTTTTTATGAGTTTTGTCATGGGTTTTCAAATGGTCTTCTTTGCTTATCAAGCTATTGAATTTATTGAATCACAACGTCTGAAACAGCCAACTCGGCAGGTATTGCCAAAAGGCTATTAAAGAAAATCCCTTGCGGATCGTTCTTTTCTACGGAGGCTCTCTGCTTGCAATTATGGCGATTATCCCTTGGCGGGATTTGGCAACCACAGATTCTCCCTTTGTGATTGTTTTCAGTTGGCAGGTCTCAAATGGGCTGCAGCTTTGATTAACTTTGTCGTATTGACTTCAGCTGCTTCAGCTTTGAATTCTACTCTGTATTCGATCATGGGCGTCATTTGTATCAAATTGCACATGATTCACCTAATCGCTTTTTGAATGGAATCGGTGCTGGGAAATTATCCAGACAAAATGTTCCGCAAAAACGCTATTTTGACCTCAGCGGTAGTGATTGCATTAGCTGCTTTTATTCAGGTGTTACCAGGAGTATCAGACTCCTTTGCTTTGATTACTGCTTCTTCATCAGAGTTTATATTGCTATCTATGCACTCACTATGATTGCTCACCTGAAATACAGAAAATCAAAAGAATTTATGGCAGATGGCTATCTAATGCCAGCCTATAAGTTTTCTCAACTCCTCTTACTTTTGCTCTTCTTTGCCTTTGTATTTATAACCCTCTTTTACAAAAATCAACCGTTGTAGGAGCGATCGGTTCAATATTTGGATACTTATATTTGGTATTTTAGCCAATTGAAATTTAAGAATAAATAATAATATAATAAAACCAAGGATAAATTTGCGACTTTTAAAGTTGTATCCCAATGCACCTTGGTTTTTAAGATGTTTTGAAACTGAAAATTTCAAACACCGCAATACAACAGAAAACTTGAGAATAGTTATTTAAACACCTCAAAGTTGAACAAGATTTCCTCTTGCTTGTTTGATTTGTGGTATAATAAGTGAAAAATACATCTTATAAAGGAGTCGTTATGTATCCAGATGATAGTTTAACCTCGCATACGGATTTGTATCAAATTAACATGATGCAAGTTTATTTTAGAAGAAATATTCATAATAAACGTGCTGTTTTTGAAGTTTATTTTTCGGAAAAAGAGCCTTTTTCATAGTGGCTATGCGGTTTTTGCTGGCTTGAGCGGATGGTTCATTATTTAAATCATTTGACATTTTCAGATAGTGATATTGCCTATCTTCGTTCTCTTGGCTATGATGAAGAATTTTTAGACTATTTAGCAAATTTAAAAATTGGAATTAACAGTGCGGTCTGCACAAGAGGGAGATTTGGTCTTTGCAGAATGAACCCATTGTTCAAGTAGAAGGTCCCCTTGCTCAATGTCAATTAGTGGAAACCGCCTTTATTAAACATTGTCAACTATCAAACCTTGGTAGCGACAAAAGCAGCTCGGATTCGCTCAGTTATCGAAGATGAGCCTTTAATGGAATTTGGTACATGTCGAGCACAGGAAATGGATGCGGCTATCTGGGGAACTCGTGCGGCAGTGATTGGTGGAGCAAATGGAACCAGTAATGTTCAGGGCTGGAAAACCCTTTGATATTCCAGTCTTAGGAACGCATGCTCATGCTCTCGTTCAAGTTTATGGAAATGACTATGAAGCTTTTTAAGGCATATGCTGAAACGCACCATGACTGTGTTTTCTTGGTGGATACCTATGATACATTCCGTCTCGGTGTGCCTGCAGCGATTCAAGTAGCGCGTGAAATGGGGGATAAAATCAATTTCCTTGGAGTGCGGATTGACTCAGGGGATTTGGCTTATATTTCTAAAAAGTCCGCCAGCAGTTGAATGAAGCTGGTTTTCCAAATGCTAAAAATCTATGCTTCTAACGACTTGGATGAAAATACAATCCTCAACTTAAAAATGCAAAAGGCCAAGATTGATGTGTGGGGCGTTGGAACCAAGCTCATCACGGCTTATGACCAACCAGCACTGGGAGCCGTTTATAAGATTGTGGCTATTGAAGATGAACATGGTAATTTGCGTAATACGATTAAGCTCTCTAATAATGTGGAAAAAGTATCAACGCCGGGTACAAGTTTGGCGGATTACTAGCCGTGCAAAAGGCAAGTCAGAAGGAGACTATATCACTTATGATGGCGTAGATGTGAATGTTATTGCCGAGTTAGAAATGTTCACCCAACTTACACCCACATCAATAAAACAGTGACAAATTTGATGCAGTGCCTCTTTGGTAGATGTTTGTTTAAACAATACCAACTCGTATACCAATTGCCAACCTTAACAGAAATCCAAACATATGCTCGCAAAGAGTTTGATAAGTTGTGGGATGAATACAACGGGTTCTCAATCCACAAGATTATCCTGTGGATTTGGCACGTGATGTATGGCAAGATAAGGTGGATTTGATTGATCAAATGCGCAAAAAGCAAGCCAAATGGGAGAAACAAAATGACCTTACAGGAAACGATTGTCCAGCAATTAGGTGTGAAAACCCTGTCATTGATCCACAAGAAGAAATCCGTAAATCCATTGATTTTTAAAGGATTATTTAAAAACATTCCTTTTTGAAAACCTATGTTTTGGGAATTTCGGGCGGACAAGATTCCACTTTAGCAGGACTGTTTAGCGCAATTAGCAATAGAGGAAATGCGAGCTGAGATCATAGCGATGCTGAGCTATCAATTTATCGCAGTACGTTTACCATATGGATGCAGGCTGACGAAGCTGATGCCCAAAGAGCGCTCGCTTTTATCCAACCAGATGTCAGCCTTTGTAGTTAACATCAAAGAGTGCAGACGCTATGACAAAAGCGGTTGAGGCTACAGGAGCAATTGTCTCAGACTTCAATAAAGGCAATATTAAAGCTCGTAGTCGCATGATTGCGCAATACGCTTTGAGCAGGCTCTTATAAAGGAGCAGTGGTTGAACGGATCATGCCGCAGAAAACGTCACGGGATTTTTTACGAAATTTTGGTGATGGTGGTGCAGACATTCTGCCCTTTATCGTCTCAATAAACGGCAAGGTAAGCAACTGTTGGCTGCCTTTGGGCGCTGATCCTGCCCTCTATGAGAAAGTACCGACTGCGTGATCTGGAAGAAGAAAAAGCCAGGGCATTGCAGATGAAGTCGCTCTCGGTGTCACTTATAACGAAATTGATGACTATTGAAGCGTAAGACCATTTCTGACCAAACGAAAAGCAAGGATTGAATCTCAGGCATAAAGGGGAGCATAAACGCCATTTTGCCGATTACAATCTTCGATGATTTTTGGAACAAGCAGGAGAATTGTTCTGACTCACGTTTTTAGAACACGAAGACTACTAAAATTAGTTGTATAACAAGAAGTTAGGTGCGCCTAACTTTTTGTTTGAAGAATTTTGAAAAATAAGCTATAATAGTGTTTTAGAATTAGAAGGAGGTATCTATGAATTCTATAGATCAACAATTTACAGATAAAATTATATGCAAATTATGAAGCAACTGCTAAGTATGCTGCAATTGAAAATGCAGTTAGCCACAATGGTTTATTAACATCGCTTGAAAAGCGTAGTAGTGTGATTGAAAACAATCCTAGTGTTTTCTATTGACTTAACCAAAGATAAAGTCAGCAATCAAAAAGCATCTGACGTTGCTGGATGTTTGCAGCACTCAACACATTTCGCCATAAAATGATTGCAGGCTTTTCAATTAGAAGAATTTGAATTGTCACAAGCCCATACATTTCTTCTGGGATAAATATGAAAAATCGAACTGGTTCTTGGAACAAGTATTAGCAACTGCAGACCAAGAATTAACCAGTCGCAAAAGTGAAATTCCTCTTAGATACACCTCAACAAGACTGCGGTCAATGGGATATGGTTGTAGCACTTTTTGAAAAATATGGTGGTGCCAAAAATCTGTTTATCCAGAATCTATTTCATCAAGTAACAGTCGGGAGCTTAATCAATATCTAAACAAATTACTCCGCCAGGATGCACAAATCTTACGTGACTTGGTTATTAGCGGAGCTGATGCAGCAGCTGCTCAAGAAAAGAAAAGAAGAACTTTGCAAGAAATCTTTTAATTTCTTAGCAATGTCACTTGGACTTCCACCTGTACTTTTTGATTTTGCTTTATCGTGATAAAAGACAATTTCCATAACGAAAGTGGATTAACACCACAAGCATTTTACAAAAATACGTGGATCTTCAATTAGATGATTACGTTTCAATCATCAATGCTCCTACAACTGACAAAACCGTACTGGTAAATCTTACACTGTTGAGATGTTAGGAAATGTCGTGAGGAGCGCGATGTCCGTTATTTGAATGTTAATATGAGCGTTTGAAAGAGCTGGCTATTGCTCAAATGCAGGCTGGAGAAACTGTTTGGTTTGGTTCTGATGTCGGTCAATCTAGCAACCGCAAAGCAGGCGTTATGGTTAACGATATGTACGATTTCACATCAAGCATGGATATTGAATTGACACAAGATAAAAGCGGGACGTTTGGATTACAGCGAAAGTCTCATGACTCATACTATGGTCTTGACGGGTGTTGATTTGGATGGAAATGGAAAATCAACAAAATGGAAAAGTGGAAAATTCTTGGGGAGATAAAGTTGGAGACAAAGGTTATTTTGTTGCCAGTGATGACTGGATGGACGAATACACTTATCAAATCGTTGTCCGCAAAGAATTTTTAACGGCTGAAGAATTAGCTGCTTATGAAGCAGAACCAAAAGTACTTGCTCTGTGATCCAATGGGAGCTATTAGCTAACAAATAATAAGAATTAAAAAGAAGCGGGATAAAACTTTAATCTTGCTTCAAAAGACTCTGCAAGAGAATGAAATATTAAAAACTACGAGCAATCAAGACCAGTAAATAACTGGCTATAAGATTGTTCGTGTTTTTTAATTTTACAAAAACTCTGATTTGAAGCGTGTTAACTTCTAAACGGCTTGGCTTTCAGAAACTTCTTCATTATCGATTTCGTGGGAGGAGTTTCCGAATTCTACTGTTATTAGGAGAATTTGTAGATGTGGAAGCACTGGGTTCCGTACTTGATGAAGAACTGCTTGATGAAGAACTACTTGATGACTCTTTGAGCAGAGCTTTCTTGACTATTTGAAGATGTAGACGATTCTTCTAAGCTAGAACTTGAAGTAGAATTATAATAATTTTGTTGATATCTACTAGTTGTATGGCTAAAAAGACATAGTTCCGCTCATGATAGTCACTAGGGCATTTCCGATCTTCTGTCCCACTTTCAGACAAGTAAGACATCATCGCACGGTAAACATCTGTTGCAACTTTCACACCGTCATCCAGAACAGGAGTAAGACGATTAGTGTAACCTGTCCATACCGCCATTGAATATTTCTGCGTATAACCAACAAAGAGTTCATCAGAGTCACAACACTAGAGCCACCATAAGGCTTCGTTAGTTTTCCTGCCAATTCATCATCGGAATAGTTGGAAGTTCCTGTTTTACCAGCTTGATAGACACCAGATATGCTGTATTGGTCCCAGTACCAGATGTAAGAACTGTTTTCAGCATATTTGTCATCATGCTAAGCTGTTGTTTCTTTCATTGCGGTTGTACTGATTAGAGAAATCTTTTGAGGTTCCATCGCTAAAGACAACACGGACTGACATATGGTTTGTAATAAGTTCCACCATTTGCAAAAGCAGCATAGCAAGCGTTATTTTTCACCGTTAGCACCATATTTTTCGATCGGATTTTGTCGTGATTTGCGAAACGGCATTTGCATATACCATATCTGGATAATTAATGCCTCAGTCCGCTTAGGAATTTCTTAGACTTGCTGAGTCCGACAGCTTCTAACGTCTTGACAGCTGAACGTTCCGAGACTCTTGAAGTGCATACTGAATGGTGATGTTTTCCAAAATAGCATATCCCAGTTGTGACTGGAGTTGTTCCAGATAATTATAGGGCGAGCATACACATATAAGCAGCCGTAGAAGTGTAAATGCCATTTTCACTGGCTGGAGCGTAATCCGTAATCGGTTTCTATGGTTGATCCCTCAGTCGCGATTGGTTTCAACTGCTTGGTTAGTACCAAAAGAAACATTTGAAGCTTTGATTTCGGGCCCTAGTTGAGCAATTACCTTACCAGTTGTAGCATCCATAATGGTAGAAGCTACTTGTAATTCATCATCTGGATACAACATATTCATTGCTATTATAAATATTCCAAAGGCGTTCTTGAGCTGCTCTTGTTTACGTTTGTATAGACTTCCATTCTTGTCGTCAACAAGTTATAACCCGTTTCTTCTTGGACTGCTCAATAACTTGCTTTAAGTAGTTATCCATGCAAGCAGGATAGAAGCTGAATTTTTAAGCTTTGCAGACCATCTATGACGGTGTATTGACTGCTCATGTTGCTCAGCAGAGATGTGTTTGAGTTTACATTTCTGACAACCAAGATTGCGATGATTTTTAGCAGCTTCTGGTTTTGTATAGGGTCGCATTGGTTTGGTGCCTGAGCATCCCCGCCACAGCGAGTTTAGAGCTCAAATCTTTCAAATCTTTGCCGTAATAACTTTTTAGCAGCTGTTTGCATACCGTAGTTACCATTTTGACATGTAGACCTTGTCTACATAATACGTAATAATTTCTTGCTTAGTGGCTTTTCCGCTCTAATTGAACTGCTAACCAGCTTTTGAATTTTCCGTGATAGTGTTTGGTCAGCACTTGAAGTGGAGAAGTAGGTCAGTTTAATCAACTGTTGCGTCAACGTTGACCCTCCTTGTCGATTTCCTCTGCGCAGATTATTCAAGAAAGCACCAAAAATACGAACAGAATCCACGCCGCGATGATTGGAAGAAACGGTGGTCTTCAATTGCAACGATAGCTCGTACTAAGTCAGTTGGAATATCACTTGTTGCCGCATTGGACCCTTTTTCAGAACCCTAAGTCAGCAATAAGATTGTTTTTTCACTATCATAGATTTTACTGAAGTTGTAGACTAGTTTCTTTTTCTGACAAGGCAGGTGCCTTGTGAACTTTGATAGAGAAAAATTCCTCCACCAGCCACAACTCCAAGCATAAATAATGTAATGAGACCGATAGCTACATATTTTTGCAGCTGTCAGTAAAGATTGCTTATTCATTTATTTTACCACCTAGTAAATTTTGTTGAATGATTTCAAGATAGGGAATGCTAGGAAGACCATTCTGTGAGACAGAATATCCATGCTTTTTGAATGTAGTCAAGCGCATGGACTTTTCCTTGTCAATCTTGAAAAAGTTAATTAAATATGAGCAGGAAGCAGATATGTCGATTTTAAGGCTGAAAAAGTGCAATAAAAACGAAACAAATTCCTCCTTGTTTGACGACTTGTTCCATGTGCTTGATTTGATGAGCATGAAAATTTTTTCATCGGCATAGAAGCCTTTTTGATGTGTTTCTTTGCTTCAAAAATCTCATATAATGTCCTTTGATAGACACCAGAATAGTCTCGTTGTAGAGGCTTGTCGAAAGTAGGCTTTCAACACTTTTTGCCCGACTACGTCTGGGATAATCCACTTTACAATCTGAATAGGGTTGGTTTCTTGCAGAATGACCGCTAAATCGTGACTAAGATAATAATCATTCGTTTCATTGATCATTTTTCAAACGACATTCCCCGATTCGCTAAAAGTCAACGGACTCTTTTTGGGAAGTCTTAATGGATTTCGAGAGGAAACTTTATGTGGATAGTTGACCATATCTCCTTATTGGTACAATAACATCACTCTATTATAACATAAAAAAAGGAAATAAAGGGATAATTTAAGTGGTTAGCGTATTAATAGTAGGTTATCGGAATTTTGATTTGGGAATTTTTAATGACAAAGACCCTCGAATCAAGATTATTAAAAAGCCATTCAGCGTGATTTGACTCTGTTTATTGGAAGAAGGAGTAGAGTGGCTGATTTTCACTGGGAACTTAGGTTTTTGAAAGTTTGGGCACTAGAGGTTGCAAAAAGAATTGCAGCAAGATTACGATTTTTCAAATTGCGACGATTTTTACTTTTAAGAATCAAGGTGAAAACTGAATGAAGCCAAATCAAGAAAAATTAAGTCGTTTTTAAACAGGTGGATTTTGTTAAATACGCCTATCCTCATTATGAAAAATCCCAGCCACTTCATGATTACAATCACTTTCTACTCAGTAATACAGACGGGGCTTATATTTTTACGATGAAGAAAATGAAACAAATTTAAAATATCTTTTACCAAATGATGAAGAAACAAGAACAATACTTTATCAAACAGTTAACATTTGATGACTTGAATGAGGTCGCAGAAAATTTTTTTCCGAAAATTAGATGTTTAACCTGATTTTTGCGGTTCATTTTTATATAATTAAAGTAATGAACGAGAATGGAGAGAAATGGCTAGTATTATTTACACACCGAAAGATATTTTTGATCAAGATTTTTAAAGTTGGTGTCCGTGGTTATAGCAAGGTTGAAGTGGACGAATTTTTAGATGATGTCATTAAAGATTACGAGACATATGCTGCTTTGGTAAAGGAACTGCGTGAAGAAAATGCTCGTTTGAAAGCAGAACTCGCTAAAAAGTCAAATGAGGCGGCGACTTCACGCTTGACGCAATCATCATGAAACCCCTCATCAAGCGGCATCTGCTAGCGACAAATTTTGATATTTTAAAACGCTTAAATCGTTTGGAAAAGAAGTATTCGGCAAGCAAATCTTAAATAACGAAATTTAATCAGTAATGTGCAATTTTTGGATAATCGCGTGAAGAGTTCGTCTTTTCATGAGGAAAGTCCATGCTAGCACGGGCTGTGATGCCCGTAGTGTTTGTGCTAGGTGAAACAATAAGCCTAGGGACGGAGGTATCCGTCACGGCGACTGAAATGAGCTAAGTCTTTGATAAGTCAAAAATAGGTCTGAAAAGCCACAGTGACGTAGTTTTTGTGGAAACACAAGAAGTGGAACGCGGTAAACCCCTCAAGCTAGCAACCCAAACTTTGGTCGGGGCATGGAATGCGTGGAAATGAACGCAGCATTCTGACTGGAAACAGTAGACAGATGATTATCGAGGAAATGATACCTCAGTTATTTCTGGAACAAAACATGGCATATAGAAAGTTGTGACATAGGTTTAGCTAGCGTATTATGCTAGCTTTTTATTTTGAGAGGACGAATGAAAACAAAATTTAAGTTGATTGCGACTGCTGCGGCTGGTTTAGAGGCTGTGGTTGGTCGTGAAAATCAGAAATCTTGGTTTAGAATGTCAAGTGGAAAATGGTCGAGTTCGGTTTGAAGAAATGTCGAGACCATTATTGAGACTAATCTCTGGCTGCGTGCTGCAGACCGCATTAAGATTGTTGTTGGTAGCTTTCCAGCTAAGACTTTTGAAGAACTCTTTCAAGGAGTTTTTGCACTGGATTGGGAGAATTATCTACCACTGGGAGCTAAATTTCATTGCCAAGGCAAAAATGTATCAAATCAAAACTCCACAACGAGCCTAGTGTGCAGGCTATTTCTAAAAGGCAGTTGTCAAGAAGTTGCAAAGCACTCACGCTCGTCCAGAAAGGAGTGCCTTTGCAGGAAAAATGGAGCTGAGTTCAAGATTGAAGCTTTATTTTTGAAAGACGTGGCAACTGTTTTAATCGATACGACAGGCTCTAGTCTCTTTAAACGTGGCTATCGGGCTGAAAAAGGTATGCGCACCGATTAAAAAGAAAATATGGCGGCTGCGATTTTGCTCTTTATCCAATTGGTATCCAGATAAGCCTTTTGATTGATCCAACCTGTGGTTCAGGAACTTTTCTGTATTGAAGCAGCTATGATTGGCATGAATATAGCACCGGGGCTTCATCGCCATTTTGCGTTTGAAGAGTGGAATTGGGTTGACTCAGACTCTGATTAGGCATGTTCGCGCTAGAGCTTTAGGACAGATTAAGCAAGACATTCAGCTTGATATTTTAGGACTGATATTGATGCACGGATGGTGGAGATTGCCAAAGCGAAATGCCGAAGAAGCAGGTGTTTCGAGCAGATTGTTTTCAAGCAAATGCGTTTGCAAAGATTTTGACACCGACAAGATAAATGGTGTCATCGTTTCCTAATCGGCCTTATGGCGAGCGATTGTTGGATGATGATGTTGCACCAAGCTTTATCAAGAAATGGGACAGACTTTGAGCCACTAAAGACGTGGAGCAAATTTATCTTTGACGAGTGATGAAGCATTTGAAGAAAAATTTGGTAGTCAAGCCGATAAAAACGCAAACTCTATAACGGGACTTTAAAAGTTGATTTGTACCAATATTTTTGGTCAGAGAGTCAAAACGCCAAATAGATTAGAAAGGATTTGCCGTAGTAAAGACGAAAAACATTTGCCAGAACAAGAAGAAAAAGAATCAATTCTTGATTTTGAAACAGCTAAAAGAAATGACGATTGGTCAGGCTGCTCGAAAAGTGAAGAACTTGAAGCAGGAGTGACGGAAGAGGACAATGTACTGGATAACACATCAAACAGCATCGTCAAGAAATTGAAGCTGGAAAATTTTCGGCTCAATCTGCAGAAGAAATGCCTGAAGCAGAAGATCAAAAACAACTGAGCCAATTAGACTTGGCAGAATTTATCCAAGAGATGCACGAGGAGGTTCAAGAGGAAAAATTCTAGAATCTGCAGAGGTGGCGTCTGAGGAGTCTGCCTTTGATGAAACAGTAGCTGCACTCTGCAGCCAGCGAAGCGGAACCACAAGAAACTTCGGAAGAAAAGCAGTACACAAACTTCAGAGGAGCTTAGAGGCTGAGACAAAAATAATGGAACCAATTCAGCCTGAAATGGATGATATTCCTGTGAGTTCAACTGAGTCAATGGAAAGCTATCCGACTTTTACAGCGTTGGATGAAGAAAATGGAAACGGAGAAAGTTCCATTTTTATAAAAATAAAAAGTCGTGTATTCAGCAGTAAGTGTTGTTTTACTGGCTTTAATCGGCGGAACAGCTTATCTGTCTTTGAACAAAAAGCAAGCGAAAACAACCACAACTTCAACGAGCCAAACAAGTAAATCTTCTACCACTTCTAGCTCTGAAAATAAGGATTTGAAAGCTTTTCAATAGCCTTTTATGATTCATTCTTTACAGATGCCAATAAATTGGCTTTGAAAAGCAGCAGTTTCGGAAACTTAAACAACTAAAAGCAGCATTGGAAAAATTAAAAAACACCAACGAGTACAATGTTGTCAAAGCAAAATACGATAGCTTGGTCAAACAAGTTGAGGCTGTTCAAAATGTGAATGCACAATTCACTTCAGCAGCTATCACAGATGGTATTTTTAGACACAAAGGCGAAGATTAAAAAGTGATGCCAAATTTACAGATGTTACAAACTGGGAAACACCGACTTGGATAAAGTGTTGAAATCTGCTATTAGCTTAGGAAAGAGTCAACAGTAGCAACACCAGCTCCTAAAACAGAAGAAGCAGTAACTGTTGCACCGTCACAAAGCTCCGCTCAAGCACCTCGTAGCAGAACAACCAGCTTCTGTACCAGCGCAAGCAACTTCTCCAGCAGCACCAGCGTCAGGCACGAATTTACAGTGTCAGTTGAGCCGAGTGCCGTACGACCAAACAAAAATTAACGACAGTAATAATCCAGCTGAAATTTCAACTCGCGTGTTAGAAAAATCTTGGCAACCTCACGGAACGTGGGTTATTTCACAGGAGATAATTATATTCTCGAACGTGTGAATATGGTTAACGGAAATGGTTATTACAATTTGTTTAGAACGACGGAACCCACCTCTTTAGTATTAACTGTAAAACGGGTTATTTTAGAGGAAATGCGCGGGTTACGCAGATGTTTTTGGATTATTAGAAACGTTTTTCAAGCAAAGATATTAGACACTAAAAATCTTATAGGCTATACTGGGCTTATAAGATTTTTTATTTTATTATAAAACTAATTTTGCGTAATCTTATGTCACTTATTGGTAAGGAAATTGTCGAGTTTACAGCAGATGCTTATCACGCTGGAAACGGGAAATTTATCACGAGTTTCTAGTGAAGATTTAAAAGGTCATTGGAGCGTCGTTTGCTTCTATCCTGCTGATTTTTCATTTGTTTGTCCGACTGAGTTGGAGGATTTGCAAGAGCAGTATGCAGCTCTTAAAGAACTAGGTGTGGAAGTTTATTCTGTTTCAACAGATACGCATTTTACATTACAAAGCTTGGTATGATTATTCAGATGCCATTGGAAAAACTTGAGTACATTATGATTGGAGATCCATCTCACACTATTTCACTCTGGTTTTTGATGTATAGATGAAAGTGGATTGTCTCAACGTGGTACTTTTATCATTGACCCGGATGGAGTTGTAGTGAAGCACTTGAAATCAATGCAGACGGTGTTAGCGTGATGCGTCTGTCTTGATTGACAAAAATCCATGCTGCACAATATGTACGTAGCCATCCAGGTGAAGTGTGTCCAGCTAAGTGGAAAGAAGGAATTGAAACGCTGACTCCAAGTCTTGATTTAGTTGGTAAAATTTAAGGAGGCTTATATGGCTTTAGATGAAACAATTAAAGCACAACTGAAGCAATACTTGGAACTTTTAGAATCTGATGTTGTATTTCAAGCGTCTTTAGGTCAAGACGAGCGTTCTGAGCAGGTGCGGGCTTTTTTAGAGGAAATCGTAGCGATGTCTCCACGTTTATCACTGGAAAATACAGAAACTAATCGCCAACCAAGTTTTACATGACACAAGTTGGTCAAGCAGGTCTGTTCAATTTGCAGGTCTTCCCTTGGGACATGAATTTACATCTTTTGTGCTTGCTTTCGCTACAAGTCTCTGGTCGCGCACCAAAAGTAGAAGATGCTGTTATAAACCGAATTCAAGCTATTAAGCAGCCGCTTCATTTTGAAACTTATGTCAGCTAATCTGTCATAATTGCCCAGATGTTGTTCAAGCACTGAATACAATGGCTGTGCTGAATCCAACTCATCAGCCACACAATGGTCGAAGCGGCATGTTTAGACAAGAAGTTGAAGACAAAAAGATTATGGCTGTTCCAACGGTTTTCCTAAATGGTGAAGAATTTGCGAATGGTCGTATGACCATTGAGCAACTGCGTTGACAAGATTTCTGGACCCGCTTTCAAGTGAGGAATTTGACAATAAAGAACCATTTGATGTGTTGGTTGTTGGGGCGGACCTGCAGAGGAGCAGCGCAGCTATTTATGCTGCTCGTAAGGGAATATCGCAGGTATGGTCGTTGAAACTTTCGGTGGACAGGTAACGAGACCGTTGGTATTGAAAATATGATTGCACGCCTTACACTGGAAGTGACCTAAGCTAATGGCGCAGGTAGAAGAACATGCCAAGAAATATCCACTGATACATGAAGAATCAACGTGTGAAAAACATCGAGAAAAAGGATTTTATTGAAGTCGGGAGCTTGAAAATGGCGCAGTTCTGAAAGCAAAAACGGCAGTTCTTTCTGTTGGTGCTCGCTGGCGGAATGTCAACGTCCCCGGTGAAGAAGAATTCCGAACGAAAGGTGTAACCACTGTCCACATTGCGATGGTCCTATTTTTACAGGTAAAAAGTTGCTGTTATCGGTGGAGGAAATTCTGGAATTGAAGCAGCAATTGACTTAGCTGGTCTGGCAGAGCATGTTTATGTGTTAGAATTTCACCAACTTTGAAAGCCGATCAAGTATTGCAAGATCGGGTACACCAACTTGAAAACGTGACGGTTCTAACCAATGTAGCAACAAAAGAAATTCATGGTTCCGACTAAGCTGAAGCTATACTTATCTCAATCGTGCGAATAATGAAGAACAGTAAAATCGAACTCAGCGGTGTCTTTGTTCAAATTGGTCTTTACCAAATACAGACTGGCTTAAGAATAGTTCAGTTGCTCTCTAATGAACGGTGGTGAAATTATTGTTGACAAACATGGTGCAACAAATGTTCCAGAATTTTGCGGCTGGTGATTGCACAGATAGCGCTTATAAACAAATTATTATTTCAATGGGTCAGGAGCGACAGCAGCTCGGAGCGTTTGATTACTATCTGTCAATAAAAAGAAAACGAGCAGGAGAATTTGCATTTCCTGTCGCTGTTTATTTTATATAAGATGCCGCTCAAAAGGATCATCAGAGATCCCTTTGAGCTAAAAATTAACTTGAAACCATTCTTTGGCAGAAAAGAGACTGTGGTCTTTGTAATTTCCACAGGATTCAATGCTTGTTCCGGAACATCAGTCCGTGTGGTTTCTCCAGCAATTTCCTCTAAAGAGGCTTTTTATGACTTTGGCACTCGGTTGTACTATGTCGTCCCCATTATTAATCATGTGAAAGCTCAGTACGACAGCCAAAAGGTGAGCAGTCAATCATACCGTCAATCCGAGTGTGATGAGCTTTGCTAGGAGATGCTCAATTGTGTGTAGTCCAGCGGTTGGGATTGAACTCGTTAGGTTGAACAAGACGATATCAAAATTCGAGATAACGTCACCTTTTTGGACCGATTTCTTCGCCAATCAAACGTACATAAGGGGCTTTGACAATCGTGTGGTCTAACTCAAAACTTTCAACAATGACTTTTGACCATAAAATAGAACTCCTTTGCTTTTATTAAATTATAGCATATTTTACCTTAATAAAGAAAAATTTAATTTTTAAGAAACCTTGGCTGAGAGAGTACGAATAAAAACAATATGTGAAAATGTTCACTCGATAATAATTTAGTTTGTGAAAAATTGATTTTTATGATAAAATAATTAAGAATTTTACAATTCAATATCAATAATTTGAGGTAAAAACATGGAAATGATTTTTGCAGGTGTTTTTGCCGTCATCATTGGTTTAGTCATTGATAGTGTAAGTATCACAGCTCTCATGAAATCAGCGAAAGAAGCTGCGGAACCTACTTTTTAAATGCTGAACAAGAAGCAACTAATTTACGTGGACAAGCTGAGCGCGAAGCTGATTATGTATTAAAAGAAGTGAAGCGCGAGTAAATCTTTAAAAAGAAGCACTGTTAGAGGCAAAAAGAAGAAGCCAGTAAAATATCGAGAAGAAGTTGAGGCAGAATTTAAATCTGATCGTCAAGAGTTGAAGCAATTGGAAAGTCGTTTGACAGAACGTGCGACAAGTCTTCGATCGTAAAGATGACAATTTGACCAGCAAAGAAAACACTCGAACAGAAAGAACAAAAGTGATTTGATAGAAACAAAAACCTTGAGGCGCGTGAAAACAAACTGACAGAGTTGGAGCAATACAAAGAAGCAGAATTAGAACGTGTTGCTGCACTCTCACAAACTGAAGCCAGAGATATCATTCTCACTCAGACTGAAGATAAGCTATCAAAGGAAATTGCGACGCGTATTCGTGAAGCAGAGCAAGAAGTCAAAGAACGTTCTGATAAGGTGGCAAGCGATATTTGAGTTCGCCATGCAACGGATTGCAGGTGACTATGTTGTGGAACAAACCAATTCAGCAGTTCATCTGCGGATGACACGATGATAGCGGTCGCATTATTGGACGTGAAGCGTCGGAATATTCGAACCTTGAAAGTTTAACGGTATTGATGTCATTATTGACGATACACCAGAAGTGGTGACTTTATCTGGTTTTGACCCTATTCGACTGAAATTGCACGCATGACAATGGAAGCCCTGCTGAAAGACGGTCGTATCCACATCCGCGCTCGCATTGAAGAATTAGTAGAGAAAATCGTCTGGAAATTGACCATAAGATCTCGTGAATATGGTGAAGCAGCGGCTTATGAAATCGGTGCACCAAACTACATCCGGATTTGATGAAGATTATGGGACGCTTGCAGTTCCGTACATCTTATGGACAAAAATGTATTGCGTCATTCTGTTGAAAGTTGCTAGGTTGTCTGGTGTCATTGCAAGTGAACTCGTGAAATGCTAACTTAGCTCGCCGTGCAGGCTTCCTTCACGATATTGGCAAAGCCATTGACCGTGAAGTGGAAGCGTAGCCATGTGGAAATTGGAACAGAATTGGCTCGTAAGTATAAGGAACATCCAATTGTGGTCAATGCAATTGCCAGTCATCATGGTGATGTAGAACCGGAAAAGCGTGATTGCAGTTATCGTGGCGCTGCCGATGCACTTAGTGCAGCTCGTCCAGTGCTCGTAGCGAATCCTTGAAAGCTATATCAGCGCCTGCAAGATTTGGAAGAAATTGCCAATAGTTTTGAAGCGGTGTGAAAAATAGTTTTTGCTTTACAAGCGGGTCGAGATTCGGATTATGGTCAATCTGGTCAAACCAAAGACGATAAGATTACTATTTTGGCTCATGATGCGTGAAAAGATTGAGAATAACCTCGAATATCCAGGTAATATCAAAGTGACGGTCATTCGGGAAATGCGTGTGTGGATTATGCCAAACTAGACATTACTAAGAATGAATGTTTATCTAGCTAATGTATAATTTTAGTGCAAGTAAGGTGACTTGCATTGTTTTCTCAAAAACAAGTATCTATTTCCTATGCTAAAAAGCAGTTGAAAAATACTGCTTTTTGTTACACTAGATAGAAAGACAATGAAGGAGATATGATGGCGGATCGTGGCTTGTTAATCGTTTTTCTGGTCCCCTCGTGGTGTGGGGGAAGGAATCGATCGACGTGAGATTTTGAAAGCTCAGACAATCAGTTTCACATACTCTGTGTCCATGACAACTCGTGCTCAGCGTCCCGTGAAGTAGACGGGATTGACTATTTTTCCGTACGCGAGAAGAGTTTGAGGAGTTGATTCGGAAGGTCAGATGTTGAAGTACTGCAGAGTAGCTGTTGGCAACTACTATGGAACTCCTTTGACCTATGTGAATGAAACTTTAGATAAAGGGATTGATGTTTTTCTGAGATTGAAGTTCAAGGTGCACTTCAAGCGAAGAAAAAGGTGCCAGATGCTGTCTTTATCTTTTTGACGCCACCTGATTTGGCAGAATTGCAAGATCGCTTTAGTGGGACGTGGAACAGATAGTGCCGAAGTAATTGCCAAACGCATTGCCAAAGCAAGAGAAGAAATTGCTCTCATGCGTGAATACGACTATGCGATTGTCAATGATGAAGTTCCGTTAGCGGCTGAGCGTGTCAAGCGCGTCATTGAAGCAGAGCATTTCCGCGTGGAACGTGTCATAGGTCACTATCAAGATATGTTGTCAGAACAACTTTCAGTAAGATAAGAATTTAGAAATTAGGTGAAAAATTATGATGTTAAAATCCTCTCAATCGACACCTTGCTCGATAAGGCGCTTCAAAATACTCCCTTGGTAATTCTTGAAGCTAAAACGTGCTCAAGGAATTGAGCAATAAATAACTG